>Ga0181598_1000609_pt1 | contig 35428 bp, 42 predicted proteins | sample 041ome_4_FD_153295 | JGI IMG/M metagenome (GOLD analysis project Ga0181598, IMG submission 153295) | Coastal salt marsh microbial communities from the Groves Creek Marsh, Skidaway Island, Georgia - 041404US metaG (spades assembly) | ecosystem: Environmental > Aquatic > Marine > Intertidal zone >... | reverse complement strand
ATCACAGAAGCCTACCGATAAGAATTTAGCAAGAATAATTATACCCACTACTACAGTTAAAAATGCAGATGGATCAAGTTACCGACCATTTTTTTATTTAAATAAAAAACCCGAATTATCCAAAGCTGAAGCTATAAATTTATTAGAAAAAGCTAATATTTTAAAAAATTTTATTTCACCAAGTAAACGTGATGAAATTTTAAAACAAAATATTAAAAATTCATCCATAGAAGGGATGCCAGTTGCAACCTTAAATACGGAAGAAAAAAGAATAGAAGCATATGATTTATTAGTTAAAAAGGGAAAGGCTACACCTCTTAAATCACCTAAGGATCTTAATGAGATCATTAATAGTCATTATTTCTATGCCATATATGAAGAAAAATCGCCTGAAGTCATAGAAACTGCAAAAGAAATATTCAATGAAATAAATTTTAAAGTAAATCTCTATAAGTATCTGGATCTTATTTTAGATGGCCTCAGTTTAGCTTCAATATACTTTCTTGGTGCTATTGGTCTTGCCATCACATTTGGTGTAATGAGAGTTATTAACATGGCACATGGTGAGTTTATTATGATAGGAGCCTACACAGGCTATGTAGTCCAATTATTTATTCCTAACCATACAATTTCATTATTAGTTGCTTTCCCATTAGCCTTTGCTGTTACTTTTTTCTTTGGGATTGTAATGGAAAGATTAGTGATTAGACATCTATATAAAAGTCCTTTGGATACTTTACTTGCTACATTTGGTATAAGCATAGCTTTGCAACAAATTGCCAAAAATATTTTCGGTACTCAGGCAAGACCACTAACATCTCCAGATTGGCTAGATGGAGCTTTTGTCATAAATGATGTTTTATCAATAAGCTCAATAAGAATTGCTATTTTTTTTCTTGGTATAATTTTCTTGATATTTTTAATAATTGTCATGAATAAAACAAGATTAGGTCTAGAAACGAAAGCAGTTACACAAAATCCAATGATGGCATCAAGCATGGGTATTAATCCAGATAGAATAAATATGTTAACATTTGGATTAGGGTCTGGGGTTGCTGGGATTGCTGGAGTTGCGATAGGTTTGTTTTCAAAAGTTACGTCTGAACTTGGCTCTGACTATATAGTACAAAGCTTTATGACAGTAGTAGTTGGAGGGGTAGGAAATATATGGGGAACACTTGCTGGGGCGACTATGATAGGTATGCTTCAAAAATTTATCGAATGGTTTAATCCATCAAATACTCTGGCTGCTCAAACTTATATGATTATTTTTATAATTCTATTTATTCAATTTAGACCAAGAGGAATAATTGCCTTAAAAGGAAGAGCCTCAGAGGATTAATTATGCAAGCAGAACACATAAAAACCATTAACAACAGAACATCATTTTTTTGGATGTCTACTATTATTTTTATTTTGACACTTGTTGTACTACTAATGAGTGAAGCCTATGGTTTTGGCATAATTTCAACAAGTTTTGTCAAAGTACTTGGTAAAACTTTATGTTTGTGCATGGTCGCGTTAGCGATGGATTTAGTATGGGGTTATTGCGGCATTTTATCCCTTGGACATTTTGCTTTTTTTGGTTTGGGTGGTTATATGATTGGAATGTGGCTTATGTTTGAAAGAACAAAAGACATAGTTATTAATTCAACACAAAATAATACCTTACCCCTAACTAATAATGAAATAAATGAGGCTATTGGAACACAAATTTTTGGTGTTGTTGGTGGATCTGAAATTCCTCTTATATGGAAATTTGCTGATTCATTGCCTATTCATCTTTTATTTGTTTTGATGGTTCCAGGAATATTAGCTTTTGTTTTTGGTTGGTTGGCATTTAGATCAAGAGTTACAGGGGTCTATTTGTCTATTTTAACACAAGCTATGACATTAGCCTTGTCTCTATATTTATTTCAAAATGATAGTGGATTAAGGGGTAATAATGGTTTGTCCGGTCTACAAAACATACCAAGACTTGAAAATTTTTCACAAGCCGAAATATCTATATGGTTTCTAGTCTTAAGCTCATTAGCTTTGCTTATAATTTATTTTGTTTCTAGTTCAATTGTTAATACTAAACTTGGTAATATTATAATTGGTATAAGGGATAATGAAAATAGAATTAGGTTTTTAGGCTACAAAGTAGAGAACTATAAATTATTTATTTTTGTAATTTCAGCAGTAATATCTGGTATAGCAGGAGCATTATATTACCCACAAGCTGGAATTATTAACCCTGCTGAATTAGCACCATTAGCTTCAATTTATCTAGCAGTATGGGTTGCAATTGGCGGAAGAGGTAGCTTGTATGGTGCCATAATTGGTGCTGCTTTTGTTTCTCTTACCTCTAGTTATTTTACAGGTGGTCAAATTCCAAATATAGAATTTGGAATTTTCACATTTAAATGGGTTGATTGGTGGGTAGTTATTTTAGGTTTTAGTTTCGTTATTACCACCCTTTATGCCCCAAGAGGCATTGGTGGGTTAATAGAATATATTTTTAAGAAAGATTAAAATGAGTACTTTGTTAGAAGTTAATGGAATTAACGTGTCTTTTGACGGGTTTAAAGCAATAAACAACCTCAGCTTTACTATCGCAAATAAAGAATTAAGAGCAATCATAGGACCTAATGGAGCAGGTAAAACTACTTTTATGGATATAGTAACGGGAAAAACAAGGCCAGATTCAGGAACTGTTCTATGGGGCGATAGAAATATATCTTTACTAAGAATGAATGAAGCTCAAATTGTAGAATTAGGGATTAGTAGAAAATTTCAAAAACCAACATTAATTGAAAGCCAATCTGTTTTTGAAAATTTGTTATTATCTTTAAAAAAACCTAGAAATCCCTTTTCTTCCCTTTTTTACAAACTATCATCCCAAGATAAAACAGAAATTGAATTTATTGCTAATGAAGTCAATTTAAATAATGAGTTAAATTGTTTAGCAGGCCAACTTAGTCATGGGCAAAAACAATGGCTTGAAATTGGAATACTTTTAGCTCAAAAACCAAATTTGCTTTTAATTGATGAACCAGCAGCTGGAATGACCGCACCAGAAAGAAAAAAAACAGTCTCTCTTCTAAAAAACCTTTCAAACAATCAATCAGTAATAGTTGTTGAACATGATATGGAGTTTATTAAATCTTTAGATTGCAGAGTAACGGTTTTACATGAGGGTAGCGTAATTACCGAAGGTTCTTTAGATTATGTATCCAAAAATGAAAAAGTTATAGATGTCTATTTAGGGAGATAATTTTGCTAATAACCAATGATATTTGTCTTCACTATGGCTCGTCACAAATCTTATATGATATATCACTTGAAGCAAATTTAGGAGAAATAACCTGTCTAATGGGATCTAATGGTGTTGGGAAAACATCCCTATTAAAAGTTTTATCTGGCAATCATCCAAGTAGTTCTGGTAATTATTTTTTAGATAAAAAAAATGTTACAAGTTTTAAAGCCCATGAACTAGCTTTTGAGGGAGTTGGCTATGTCCCTCAAGGTCGTTTTATTTTTCCACTGCTGACAGTAGAGGAAAACCTTATGTCAGGGTTTTCTGTTTTAAAAAAAAATGAAAGATATATTCCTAACTTAATTTATGAACTTTTTCCTATTTTAAAAAAAATGCTGTCAAGAAAGGGAGGTGACCTATCGGGTGGCCAACAACAACAACTTGCAATAGCTCGAGCTCTTATTACCAAACCAAAGCTTTTACTTTTGGATGAGCCTACTGAAGGAATACAGCCTAATATTATAACACTGATTGGAGAAGTAATTGATTATTTAAAGTCTCAGAAAAATATGGCTATAGTTTTAGTAGAACAATATTTTGATTTTGCATTCCAAAGAGCTGATAATATATTTGCAATGACACGTGGAGAAATTGTATATAAGGGTTCGAAAGCTATAATAGACAAAAACAAATTAAGAGAAGCAGTCAGCATTTGAATGCAATTTATAAAGAAAAGTTTCAAAGAGCTCATGGTGATATTAATGTTGAAATAAATAATGATGACATTAAACGTTTTTATCAATCAGGCTCAGCAAAAGTTTTTTATCACAAACATGAGCAACCAATTAAAGAGTTAGTTTTAGTTAATACTGCAGGTGGATTAACGAGTGGTGATAAATTTAATTACGATATTGATATCATAAAAAACTCAAATACCTTTGTGACAACTCAAACTGCAGAAAGAGTTTATAAGGGTTTAGAAGATAATGCTAAAATTAACATAAATTTAAAAGTTGATAACTCGAGCAAACTGTTTTGGATTCCACAAGAATTAATTTTATTTAACCTTTGTAACTTTGCTAGAAATATTGAAGTAAAAATTCAACCAAAATCAAATTTTTTAATGGCAGAGTCTATGATTTTTGGAAGAACCGCAATGGGTGAGATTTTAGAAAAAGGTTTCATAAAAGATAATTGGAAAATCTTTTTAAATGAAAAACTAATACATGCTGAAGCAATTTGTCTGAGTGATAATATTAAAGATAATCTATCAAATATTGCATCTGCCCAGGATGCGGTTGCTGTGAGTAACATTTTTATATATGGCAAAAGTTTTTTATCTAAACAGAATGAGATCACAACATTAATCAAAAATTCAGAAGATGTTTTGTTATCTCACTCTATTTGGAATGATAAAATTTTAGTCAGAATTGTTGCAAAAGATGCCTTCAATTTGAAAAAAATACAAAAAGAATTAATATTAATATTTTCTGATAATGTTCTTCCTAAAGTTTGGAATAATTAAGGAGTAAATATGAAATTATCACCTAGGGAAAAAGACAAACTTTTAATTAGTTTAGCAGCCATTGTTGCTCGAAATAGGAAAGAAAGAGGTGTGAAGCTTAATTACCCAGAAGCTATAGCTCTCATTAGTGATTTTGTTGTAGAAGGAGCCCGAGATGGTAAAAGTGTTGCTCAGCTAATGGAAGCAGGAGCTCATGTCGTAAAAAAAGAAGACTGCATGACTGGAATTCCAGATATGATACACGAAGTTCAAGTAGAGGCTACATTTCCAGATGGAACTAAACTGGTAACAGTTCACCACCCTATACGATAATGGAGACTATTATGAAACCTGGCGAAATTATTACAAAAAGTGAAGAAATTATTCTCAACGAAGATTCTCAAGCTATTACAATAAAAGTTTCTAATACTGGAGACCGTCCTATCCAAGTAGGAAGCCATTACCACTTTTATGAGACCAATGAATTTCTTTCTTTTGATAGAGAAAATAGTAAGGGCAAACGTTTAAATATCCCTTCAGGTACTGCAGTAAGATTTGAACCAGGTCAAACTAGAGAAATCGAATTAATTGATTTTAAAGGTAAAAGAGAAATTTTTGGATTTAATCAAAAAATAATGGGAGCACTATGATGAGTTCAAAAATTTTTAGGTCATCATACAGCGAAATGTATGGTCCAACTACTGGCGACAAAGTTAGATTAGCTGATACCGATTTATTTATAGAAGTAGAAAATGATTTTACCCATTACGGTGAAGAAGTAAAATTTGGAGGTGGGAAAGTAATTAGAGATGGTATGGGGCAATCTCAAGTCACTAGACAAGATGGAGCTGTTGATACTGTGATCACAAACGCCTTGGTTGTTGATGTTGGTGGAATTTATAAAGCAGATATTGGAATTAAGGATGGTTTAATTCATAAAATTGGTAAATCAGGAAACCCTGACACACAACCCCACGTTGACATTATAATTGGACCTGGAACAGAAATAATTGCTGGGGAAGGTAAAATAATTACTGCAGGTGGTTTTGATTCACACATTCATTTTATTTGCCCACAGCAAATTGAAGATGCTCTTCATTCTGGTTTAACCACAATGCTTGGTGGAGGCACAGGACCAGCTCATGGAACGTTAGCTACAACCTGTACTCCTGGCTCTTGGCATATAGGAAGAATGATACAAGCAGCAGATTCTTTTTCTATGAATTTAGCATTTGCTGGTAAAGGTAATTCTTCAAAACCTGATGCTTTAATTGAACAAGTCAATGCAGGTGCATGTGCTTTAAAACTTCATGAGGACTGGGGTACCACTCCTGGAGCCATAGATAACTGTCTAAATGTAGCAGATAATATGGATATTCAAGTAATGATCCACACTGACACTTTAAATGAGAGTGGTTTTGTAGAAAATACCATCAAGGCCATAAGAGATAGAACTATTCATGCTTTTCATACTGAAGGAGCAGGTGGAGGCCATGCACCAGATATAATAAAAGTTTGTGGCAAAGAAAATGTTATTCCTTCATCAACTAATCCTACAAGGCCTTATACTGTAAACACTCTTGAAGAACATTTAGATATGCTAATGGTATGTCACCACTTAGATAAATCCATTCCAGAAGACGTGGCCTTTGCGGAAAGCCGGATTAGAAAAGAAACTATAGCAGCAGAAGATATTCTTCATGATATGGGTGCCTTTTCTATTATAGCTTCAGATAGCCAAGCTATGGGAAGAGTCGGTGAAGTAATTATAAGAACTTGGCAAACAGCACATAAAATGAAAACTCAAAGAGGACGATTAAAGGACGAAACTGGAGATAACGACAACGTAAGAGTAAAGAGATACATTGCAAAATACACCATTAACCCCGCAATAGCTCATGGTATTTCTCAACATATTGGTTCTATAACTGAAGGTAAGCGAGCTGATATTGTAATATGGGACCCTGCTTTTTTTGGAGTAAAACCTGAGATGGTAGTTATAGGAGGCAGTATAGCTTGTGCACAAATGGGAGACCCAAATGCCTCTATCCCTACCCCGCAACCTGTATATACAAGACCTATGTTTTCGAGCTTTGGAAGGTCATTAGAATCTTCTTCTGTAACTTTCGTAAGTAAAGATTCTCTGAAACTGGGTAGTCTAGAAAGTTTAAAAATAGCAAAAAACACTATAGCTGTTGAAAATACTAGAAATATATCAAAAAAGGACATGGTATTTAATAATTATTGCCCAGATATATCAGTTGATCCAGAGACGTATGAAGTTACAGCCGATGGGAATATCCTGACCTGTGAACCAGCAAAAGAGCTTCCATTAGCACAAAGATATTTTTTATTTTAGTTGGATAAAATGTTAGTAGAAAAAGTAATACAAAAACCTATCAATAAAAATGTAATAGATACAATTACGCTTAATTATAATGATAGATTTATTAGAAGGAAAAAACTTATATCGGACAATAAGCTTGAATTTTTAGTAAATTTGCCTGAAACAATTTCAGTTAATAAAGATGATGGTTTTTTATTAGATGACGGCAATCTAATTTTAATAAAGTATGCGAAAGAAACCTTAATAGAAATTAGGAGTGAAGACCTAATAAAATTCGCATGGCACATTGGTAACAGACATATTCCATGTCAAATTGAAACTAATCGCTTATTAATTCATGAAGATAAAGTTATTGAGAATTTAATTATAAGGTTAGGTGGTTCAATTAAAAAAATATCTGAAGAGTTCTCTCCAGAAGGTGGTGCTTACGGCTTAGGAAGAACACATGGACACAAACACTAATAAAAACAGTTATAATTTTGATTACCATCAATTATTAGCATCATGGTTTTCTCCTAGCTTTCCAATTGGTAGTTATAATTTCTCTCATGGTTTAGAAGCAGCAATTGAGCTGAACTTTATTAAAGACGAGTTTAATTTAAAAAATTGGATTCATCACTTGATCACTTATGGTTCAGGCAAAACAGACTGTATTTTACTAGTAAATTCATACAAAGGTCAGGATGTTAATGAACTTGCATTTGCTTTATGCAGTTCAAAAGAACGCTGGATTGAAACAAAAAATTTAGGAAATGCTTTTTGCAAAAATATTAAAGAAAATTGGAAATATAATATAGAAAATAATTTAGCCTACCCTGTTGCCGTTGGCCTAGCTGGTTTACATTTTAAAATCCCACTAGAGCAGCTTGTAATTGCATATTTACAAAGTTTTGTAGCAAATCTTGTTAATATAGGAGTTAAACATATTCCGCTTGGTCAAAGTGCTGGCCAAAAAATTCTAATTAAACTCATTCCAATTGTTAAAGATCAAGCTCTTTTATATAAAGAATACCAAATAAATGATTTAGGAAGTTCTGCTTTTATATCAGATCTTTCAAGTATGTTTCATGAAACTCTTAAAAATAGGATATATCAAACATGATTAATAAATACGGTCCTCTCAAAATTGGTATTGGGGGGCCAGTTGGCGCTGGAAAAACAAGTCTAACAGAAGCTTTATGTAAAAACTTTTCTAAAAAAATATCAATGGCAGTCATTTCTAATGATATTTATACCACAGAAGACGCAGAATATCTTATGAAAGTACAAGCCCTTCCCTTAGAAAGAATTAAAGGCGTGGAGACAGGTGGATGTCCTCACACAGCTATTAGAGAAGATGCTTCTATAAACTTACTTGCTGTTGACGAATTGAAAGAAAAATTCCCTGATTTAGATTTGATTTTAATTGAATCAGGGGGAGATAATCTAGCCGCAACCTTTAGTCCAGAGTTAGTTGACTTATCAATATACGTTATTGATGTTGGAATGGGAGCTGATATTCCTAGAAAAGGAGGGCCTGCCATCACACGATCAGATCTACTTTTGATAAATAAAACAGACTTAGCTCCATATGTGGGTGTGGATCTTGCGCTTATGAAGAAAGATGTTGAGCAAGCTAGAAACTCACTGCCCTATGTATTTGGGCAAATGAAAAATAACCAGGGAATAGAAAAAATTTCGGCTTTTTTAAATGATAAGGGCGGACTATCACTATAATTTTAAAACAATTTATTATTCTGACTTAAAATTTGTTATCCAAATAGTTTGGTATGGTTTTAGTTCTATTTTTTCATTATCTTGAAAATTAGTCTCTGGATTTAATAAATCGAACCACTTTTCATCATCAATTAAATTTATCATATTAGTGTTTAAAATAAATTTTGATGAGGTAACATTTGTAATTGCAAAGATACTTTGTTTTCTGTCTCTACTTTGTCTCCAAACTGAAAAAATACTTTTATCTATATTCAAAGTAAATTGAGTTGCGTTAGGATGGAAAGCAGGCTGAGACTTTCGTATCAGTATTAATTCTCTCAAAATAGAAAAACATTTATTTTCTAGTGAATCACTATTATTAATTCTTAAAACTAAATCTGAATAATTCCATTTATGCCTATTAAGATCTCGTTTAATTCCATTTTTTGAGTATGAAATTTTATCATTTTTAGTTGCAAAAAAAGAGTTAAAGTAAAAAGCTGGCACACCTTCAATTGCTAAAATAATACAGTGTGAAGCAATAAATCTTTTTAAGGCAAAGGCTCCTTCATTATCATTATCTGTAAATTCAAGAGCACTGAATAGAGATATGTTTGCCTCATATACCTTATCTTCATCCGCTTGTACTTTTCTCATTGAGAACTCGCTACCATTCTTTTTTAAACGTACAAGCATATTATCAATCTCATTATCAGACAAAACCCCCTCAGCAGGTCTCATACCTATACCATCATGACTGGCTATAAAATTGAGGTATGCATTTCCAAATTGTGCAGGGGGCATTTTCATACTCCATTTGGTAATAGGTGAGGAGTCTTCAAATAAAAATGTATAAATGATCAGTGGCGGAAGTGGAAAATTATATATCCAATGGGCTTCATCATTTTTGCCAAAATAACTGAGGTTTTCATTCTTAGGTAAATTTGTTTCTGTTACTATAACAATATTTTCATCAAGCTGATCTACTATATCTCTAAGCAATTTAATTATTTCATGTGTTTCTGGTAAGTTAAGACAAGTAGTTCCAGTCTCTTTCCAGATAAAGGCCACAGCGTCTAGCCTAAATATTTTTATCCCATAACTTGAGAATTTAATTATTATTTTAATGAACTCTAATAAAACATCAGGATTTTTAAAGTTTAAGTCAATTTGGTCATAACTAAATGTACACCAAAGAGTTTTACTACCATTTTTTAATTTAACTTCTTTTAAAAGATCATGATCTCTTGGCCTAATAACTTTAGTGCAATCATAACTTTCATCTACAGTGAAGAAATAATTTTGTCCTGGATCTTTGTTATCAGTAAAATTTTTATACCATTTTCCCTGTGAAGAAGCATGGTTTAATACTAAATCTGTCATGATATCGGCATTTTTGGATATTTTTTTAATGTCTTCCCAATTACCAAAAAAAGGATCTATTTCTTCATGATTTTTAACTGAAAAACCACCATCACTACTTGATGTAAAAAATGGTAAAAAATGAATAGTATCAAGGAAACCTGAAAAATATTTTTTATAAAATAAAGTGAAGTCTTCTAATGTTTTACCACTTACACCTTTATTAATATTGTCAGCATATGTAATAAGTAAGACTGTTTTTTCAGACCAAGATTCTTCTTTTTTTTTAAAATTACTTTTTGATTTGTAATTATCAATCAGCTCATTAATTCGTTTTGCATACCCTAGCGTTTTTTCTTCGGTAATTATTGATCCATATATATATCTAAGTCTTTTTAAGATATCTAAATTGATAGCGTTATTTGCTTTATTTTGTAAGTTCTGCATTATCTAATTCAACAGATGTTTTGAACCTATCTAGAAAATCAGGTATAGCGCTTAAAACTCTATTCCATGTTGGTATAAAAGGTGTTTCCATTGGGTTTTCAAAAAATGACTCTCCTGCTTTCATAATATTTAAAGCAAAAAGTTCTACAGCCTTTTCTTCAAGGTGGGAATCAAATGATAAACCATTCATTCTCGCATCACTTCTATATATATCAATCATGTCTAAGGCAGCTCGATAGTATGTAGCCTTAATACTCCTAAAGGTTTCTAAACTGAAAATATTTCCTTGTGTTGCTAGTTTTCTTATCAATGCTTTTGTAATATCGATAGACATTCTAGATAGACCAGCATCATCATTGTGTTCTGATAAGTCTTGATGTTTATGATCGTAAGTTTGAGCCAAATCAACTTGACAAATTTTATTACTAGAGTGATTTCTTTGCATTTCAGAAAGAACTCCAATTTCCAATCCCCAATCGGAAGGAATTCTAAGTTCAGGTAATAAGCTTTTTCTAAACGAAAACTCTCCTGCTAATGGATAGCGAAAGGATTTCATAAAATCTAAATATTCACTCCTTCCAATAGTTTTTTCCATAGCTAATAGAAGTGGAAAAACTAATAATCTAGAGACCCTTCCATTCATTTTTCCATCGGCAACTCTGGGATAATAACCCTTGCAAAATTGAAAATTGAAAAATGGATTTGCTACTGGATAAAATAATTTAGCTAACATTGATTTTTCATATGTTAATATATCGCAATCATGTAAAGCAATGGATTCAGCTTTACCTCTAGCCAAAGTCATACCTATACAATACCAAACATTTCTACCTTTACCAAACTCACCAGGAGCTAAACCTTTTTCAGAAAGCTCTTTATCAAGCTCCATGAGTCTCGGGCCATCATTCCATAAAATTGAAAAGGGAGTTTTTAACTTCTTAAAAAAGTTAAATGCTTTTATATATTCTTCTCTATTTGCTCTGTCTAATCCTATAACAATATGATTTAAAAATTTAATTTTATTTATTTCGTCTATAATTTTAGGAAGTGCTTTTCCATTTATCTCTGAAAACAAACAAGGAAGTATTAATTCCATAGGATTTGTATTTGAAAATTCTATTAGGTCTTTCTCTAGCTTTTGATAATTATCATATGCTGACGTACCATAAGAAAAATCATGTAAGTTTGCTACAATACCATTTTGATAAAAACTACCCATTTTTTTAACCTATCATATTAATGTTTATTTTTTTTAGTGACAGTCTTATCACTTCTTCCCAACCTTCTGGAGCACATTGCTTGGCCCTTAAAATATTATTCATTTTTAGATTATTTAAATTATTTTTATTAGGCAATGGAACCACACATGGCTGATTAGCTTCTTTCAACATAGAAATATCATTTGGGCTATCACCCACTGCAATTACATATGGAGATAAAAAAAGATCATTTTGAAGTTTGTTAACTAAGGTATTTAACGCAGAGCCTTTTGAGCAATTATCACTAATATTTAAAACTCTTCCACCTTCATGTAATTTCATTCCTAAACTTTCTAAAATTAATTTAAATTCATCAAAAAGTTTAGAAGAACCATTAAATATAAATGGTGTTGAATAACCTCTGTTGAGAGCAAAGGGTAAGTAATCATCATTTAAACCTAGAATTTCTTTTTGTTTCTGTTTTTTCATATCTTTAACAAACAAACATTTATCTTTAAAAATTGCAGGAACTTTTTTTTTAAAAATTTCTATAATTTCATCAATTGTACGGCTAAATATTATTGAGTTAGTGTTTGATTTTAAATTAATATTAAGAAGATCAAGATTATGAACGGCTGCTCCATTTTCTACTATAAATGGTAATTGTTTTCCTAATTGATTTGAGAAAACCTCAATTTCTCTTTTTGTTTTACTAGAATTCGGTATTATTTTAATTCCACAATTAAGACAATCTATAATAAAACTTCTGATTTTTTTGAACTGAAAATCATCATGATTTAGTAAAGAACCATCTAAATCAGTAAATATGATAATATTATCTGCATTCATGATTAAAATTTATACAAAATGATTAAATTATAAAGATTTTTGTTTTGCCAACTCTACATTTGACTGTTTATTAGGCAAAAGCAATCCCGATATAATTATAGCTATAGATATGAGGGCTAAGGACTCAAGAATAAATGAAAAATCATAACCATTTTGAAGTAAAAAGGAAGTCACAGGTAAAACACTTGCACCTGCACATAAGTTTATCATAAATTTTATTGAAAGGACCCGACCTCTCCAACTATCGTTAACATATTTAACTAATATGGCATCAGTTATAGGAACTTGTCCAAAAACAAAAAGCATAGCTACTAACATTATAAATAATAAATCATAATCAAATGAAATACTTGCAAAATAAATAAAAATTAACTGCCCTAAACCCATTGCCGATAAAACAAATTTTGGAGGTATCTTGTCTACCAACCAACCAGTACCAATTTGTGAAAAAGATGCTACAGCATAAACAAAACCTGCTAACAAACCTGTAATTGCAACATCATTTGATATCTGCAACATATTCACTTCGAATAACCTTGGTATGAGAAAAGTTAAAGAACCAAATATAAACCCTCCAGACAATGTAACAATACCAAGGCAAATTAGGACTGTTTGCCAATTAGAAGACATTATAGATTCTTCTTTATTTCCATCGCTTAAACTCTTCCTTGCAGGTGCATCATCCAATTCTCTAAATGCAAAAATTTGTGATAGACCAAATAAAAAACATAATATTGCTGGAACAATAAATGCTAACCTCCAATCGGCATACGCTATTAGAAAACCAGTAAAAATGGGGGCAAAAGCAACGCCCATATTTCCCCAAACACCATTAATACCTAATCTTAAGCCAACTTTTCCTGGTCTTTTAATTAACATAGCAATACCCACAGGATGATAAATAGCCGCAAAAAAACCTAAAACACCTAAAGATAACCCTAACATCTCAGTAGATTGAGACATAGATGCTAAAAATGCTCCTAAAGACAAACCGAATGGATATATAGTAATTAATATTGCTCTAGAAAATTTATCAGCCAACCAACCAGCTAATGGAGCAGCTGCTCCAAACAATATTACGCCAAGAGTTCCATAAACGATAATTTCCTCATACGAAAAACCAAATTCTCTACCAGCGTCAAAAGCTGCTTTTGCAAAAATTAACATCATAAAATGATCTAATAAATGCCCTATATTTAAATATAAATCTGGTATTGAATAGCTTTTAGAACTATCAAGATTCATTATTTTCAAAATTAATATGTCCTTATCAAATTAATTAAAAAATAATTAAGAAAGAAAAGTTGTGAAATCTTCACATTTAAGTTTTTCAACTCTTAAATCATTCTCCGGAGCTTTGGTATCTTCATACCCAATTGATATCCCACAAACCAACATTTCATTTTCTTTAAAACCAAGGTGATCTGCTATTAATGTATGAAATTTTGTAAACGCTACTTGACCACAAGAATGAAGTCCCTCACCTCTCGCTCCAACTAAAATACTTTGAATAAACATACCAACATCCATGAACGTTCCTGTTGCAAGTCTTCTATCCATTGTTACAAACATGCCTATTGGGGCTCCAAAAAAATGAAAATTTTCCTGCATTTGTTTATCTCGAGCTTCATAGTCATCTCTACTTATATTGAGAAGTTTATATAATTCAAAACCGACGGCTCTTCTTCTTGATATAAATGGTTCGAACCATTCTGTTGGATAATAATCAAATTCTTGTTTAAAATTTTTAGCTGTTCCATCTTTTATAGAAGCTAAAATAGAGTTTGTAATCTCTTCTTTCTTCTTTCCTTGAACTACATATACATGCCAAGGCTGTATATTGTGTCCACTTGGTGCAAAGGCTGCGCACTCTAAAACATTTTTAATCTTATCTTTAGAAACCAGATCTGGTAAAAACCTTCTTACTGATCTTCTAGAAATAAAGGCTTCTTTAACATTCATATTCATAGCCTCAAAATATTAGTAATTCTTAACTGTTGCTTTATAATATTAACTTTTTAAATATTTTAGCAATGCTTTATTTATTTTGAGCAAATATTTTTCTAAAGAAGTTTACTTTGTCTATTCTCTTAAACAAATAGGGTTGAGTATCTTTAATTCTTTCTGTTATTAACATTGTATCTGATTTTTTTGTTTTATTTACATATTTTTTTTGTTTTTTAATTTTCCAAAATTTTTTTACTTTATTTAAATAAGGCTTGTTTTTTTTGGGATCAGAAGAATGATAATATTTTATTGCCTCATCCCATGAACCATGGCGATTTTTTAATTGTATTAAAAAAGAGGCTGCATAAGATATATTAGGCTCTAAGGCAAACATGTCATTAATTTTTTTAAAATAGTTTTTATGCCATTTTAAATTAATTTGCATGCAACCTACATCAATATTATGGTCTTTAACCCTAACGTTTTTTAATACATACTTTTCCATTTGTTTTTTTGTATCAAAAAACAAGCTTTTGCCTGCATGGTTAACAGTCCATGGCCAAACTACATATTTTTTATTTTTTAATAATCTACCAGACTCCACTTTACCTATTGCAGTTAATAGACCTTTTGGTAGATCCGTATAAGATTCAATTTTATTAATTATATTTTCACAATTTTCAAATTTTTCTTTTGAAAATGTAAGACTGGAATAAAAAATAAAAACTATGATTGCAATGGAAAGAACAAAATTATAAAAAAACTTATTAGAAGACAACATTTATGATTTAAGCAATCAATGTGCCAATAGAAATTTTATCTCAATTTTTTATAATTTGGTTCTCTTTTTTCTAAAAAAGCATCTATTCCTTCTATGCTTTCGCTATCACCCTGAGATTCAACCATGAAATCAGTTTCTAATTTTAACTGACTTTCAAAATTGTTACCATAAGCTAATCTTGTAAGTTTTTTAATTCTTGAAAGAGAATTTTTAGGAAGGTTTTCAAAGTTTTTAGATAATTCTATTGCGGTTTTTGTTGCATTCCCCTTTTGTGATATAAAGTTAATTGCCCCTATTTGATATAACCTTGATGCATCTATTTTTCCCCCAATCATTGCCATTTCTGCAAGCATTTGTCTTGGCATAGTCTCAGATAAAAATTTTGTTGCAGCACCATCAGGCGTTAATCCAATTTTTACATATGCAAGAGAAAAAAAACTATGCTCGCTCATTATTACTAAATCACAAGCCATTGCTAGGGAAACACCTGCACCAGCAGCACCACCTTCAACCGCAGAAATAATAGGCTTTGAACAATTCAATATAGATTGAATAGTTCCATTTAATTGACCCAGAGTTTCATACCTTTGTTCTTGTGTCATTGTACGCCTTGTTTGAAGCGCATTTAAGTCTCCTCCGGCACAAAAGAAATCACCTGCCCCATTAATGACAATTGAAAATACATCTTTATTCTCATCAGCTATTTTTATTGATTTTTGAAACTCGTCATGAAAGCCTTTAACCATAGAATTTCTTTTTGAAGAATTATTCAATGTAAGAAGCAATGTGTTACCAATAACTTTGTTTTCAATAATAGACATTTTATTCCCATAAAAAATTTTGTATAAAATAATTTAATATTGAATTTAATATTTTACTAGTTCAATTTTCAAATAAACCAATCAAAGCCAAAGAGTTTTTATGCATAAAAATGATATTCTTAAATCAGTTATGAATAGTGCTTTAAAAGCCGCTATGCCAAAGGATAAATTTAAAACTCTACCGAAAAAACCAAAAGGTAAACTATTAGTTATTGGTGCCGGTAAAGCTGCCGCTAGTATGGCTAAAGAATTTGAAGAAAGTTATAACGGTCCTATTGAAGGAATTGTTATTACTAGATATGGACACGGTACTAAAACTAAATTTATAGAAGTTGTTGAGGCTTCACATCCAGAACCAGATAAAATTGGCTTACTTGCTTCAAAAAAACTTTTTAGTTTAGCCAAAAAAGCAGATATAAATGATCATGTAGTATTTCTGATTTCTGGAGGAGCATCTTCTTTACTAACTTTACCTGCGGATGGTATAAAATTTGAAGAAAAACAACGTATAAATAAAGAGCTTTTGATTTCTGGAGCACCCATTGATCAGATGAATATAGTGAGAAGAGCTCTTTCTAAAATTAAAGGTGGTAGACTTGCTGAAGCAATTTACCCCGCAAAACTGACAACATACATGATTTCTGATATACCTGGAGATGAACCATCATATATAGGTTCAGGACCAACAATACAGGCGAGTGGCTCAAACAACGATGCTTTTAAAATTTTAAATGATTATAAAATTGATATAAGTGAAAATCTAAAAGAAATCATAATTAAAAATCAACTCCCTAAAATATTAAATTCTCCAACTTATATGCTGGCGAACCCGATGATGGCATTGAAAAGCGCATATAATGAAGCTGAGAAATTAGGCTTCAAACCGGTTATAATATCAGATTCCCTTGAAGGTGAAGCAAAATTAGAAGGGAAAAAAATGGCTGAATTAGCCATAAAAATAAAAAAAGAAAAGAAATTCGAAAATGTTCCTTTAAAACAACCCATATTACTTCTTTCTGGTGGTGAAACAACCGTCACAGTTAAAGGAAATGGCAAAGGTGGTAGAAATACAGAGTTTATATTGTCAATGGCAATCCATTTAAAAGAAGTTAATGGTATAACAGCTCTTTCAATTGATACAGACGGAATAGATGGAGTAGAAGATAATGCTGGTGCATTTATATCAGATGTAACTTTAAGAAAAGCAAAATCACAAAATCTTATTCCTCAAAAATTTTTGGATAATAATGACTCTTATTCTTTCTTCCAAAAAATTGATGACTTAATATTCACTAACCCAACATTAACAAATGTTAATGATTTTAGAGCCGTGTTAATTGAGCCTTAAAATTTTATTAATTAACCGGAACTGTCTCTACAAAACCAGGAAGGTTATGAGCTTTATCTTTGAACCATTCTTTAAGTTGTGGCCTGTTATCCTCCCATACTCTAACATTTCTAAAGGACATATAGCCTAGTGCAGCTCCTAGACCAATATTTGCAGCGTCAAAACCTGATGGACTTGACCAATTTATAATATCTTTTTCAAGATAATCTAAAGTTCTATCAATTTTTCCTATTTGTAAGTCTAACCATACTTTAGAAGGAACTTGACCTCCGGCATACCTATCAGAATAAACTATTAACAGTGAAGCATCTATTAAGCCCTCAGCAAGGGCCGATCTAGTTAAAATGATATCTCTTTCTTGACCTTCTAAAGGAATTAAACCTCCACCTATTCTATTAAAATGATCTATAATCACTCTACTATCAAATAAATAGCCACCATCAGGTTTTTGTAAAACCGGTATCTTGCCAAGAGAGTTTTGGCCTCTCAGTAATTCGTTTTCATAATGATTATCTGGTGAAATTAGCTCTATTTGATTTCTAATTCCAGCCTTGTAAGCTGATAATAAAACTTTACGAACATATGGAGACGCTGGGCTAAATGTTAGTTTATACATATCTTCCTCATTTAATTTATTTGTTTTTAAAACTTCAATAGCAATAAAGCAAACTATTTGATTTAATAAGAAATTATTTTAGGGTAAGGCTCATGAGATATCTTATAGTTACACAAACATACCCCCCTAGGACCGGTGGCATGCAAAACGTTATGCATGCAATAACAACAAAACTCTCATCTATAAATGAAACGCATGTATTCCCAGATCATTATTTTAAATTAAAGATTTCTAATTCAAAAATTCATATTCATAATAACTTTTCTCCTAAATTATTAAGACCTTTTATTAAAAAAAAATTAGTAAGTAATATTTATAAAGATGAAGATATCATTATATGTGATAGCTGGAAATCTTTGAATGCAGTTCCTTATAAAGCTAAAAAAATAATTGTTTTCGCTCATGGACAAGAATTTCTTTCAATTCAAAAGAAAAAGAAAAGAATTAAAGATAACCTTAACAGAGTCAATTCAATAGTATGCAGTTCTTCATACACATCCAAACTAATATCGCAATTGAACCTAACAAATGTGCCTAAAGTGGTTATTCCTCCCACTTATTCACTCAATAAAATTTCAAATTATAAAAAGAACGTAAATAAAAAAACAGATAAAGTGTCTTTGTTGACTATTTCTAGACTTGAAGAAAGAAAAGGAATTATTCCTGTTTTAAAATCTTTGTCTGAAATGAATAATAATGATGAATTAAAGCCATTTTTTTGGAATATTTGTGGCGAAGGATTACAAGCTAATGAAATTAAAGAGGCCATAAAAAATCTTAACTTATCCAATAATGCTCAATTAGTCGGCAAAGTAACGGGTAATGAAAAGCAGAGTTTCCTTGAGAAGGCAGATCTATTTATAATGCCATCATATAAAGTTAATGATTCAATAGAAGGGTTTGGCATATCTTATATAGAGGCTGCTGCTTATGGAGTGCCGTCTATTGCTGGTATTGATGGAGGAGTTAGAGACGCAGTTATTGATTCTGAAACAGGATGGTGTGTAAACCCATTAGATAAGTCAGCACTCTCGAAAACTCTTCAGAATGCTATAAATAATAAAGATATTAGAGAACAATATGGTATTGATGCTCAAAAAAAATTCTTAGACTATTTTTTAGGAGAAAAAGTTTTTAGGAAATTTATGTATACCATCAGTTCCTAATTCTAAAGAATATATGTTATGCGCAAAATTTATGTCTATAAAACCATAATAATGAGGAAAAAGATCACCATTCCTTGCAGGTTCCCACTTTATATTTTCAACTAAGTCTGTTGTATTAAAAGTGATTATAATTAAATTTTCTTGTTTTTTAAAATGTTTATCTACAGTTTCTTTTAATTGTTCTTTTGTTGAAAAATGGATATATCCATCTTTAATATCAATTTCAGAACCTTTATAAAAACCTTCTTCAAGAGCTTTTTCCCATTCACTATTGCTACAGACTTTATAAATCAAACTCATTTGTGTTTATTATTTTCTATTACGAAATCTTTAATTAAATTTATTAATACCTCTGGCTCATCTTCTTGAGAATAATGTCCTGCCTTAGGTAATTTAACAACTTTTGAATTAGGGAAAAGAGCTTTAAAGTCCCTAATGGCATAATCAGGTTCAATCGCTCTGTCTTGCATTCCATAAGCTAAAACTGCTGGTTTAGAACATAAAGATTTTAGATCTCCTATTTTAAAACCTTCTAAAACATAAGGTACCATTCTATTCAGAAGAGCATCTAAAGGAAAATTTATAGCGCCTATACAACTTGCCCTATCAGGGAATTGTGACGAGTAAGCTTGAATCCAAGTATCAGTTATTATTCCATTATTGGTAAAATTTGGAATCTTCATCACAGATAAAAGGGTAGAACTAAGTTCACCTAGGATGCCATCTAATGTGTTTTCATCATGATGTTTTTTGATCCATTTAAACCAAGGCGATAAATTTTTAGGTCTTTCTTCTCTGCTATATCCAAAAAGCGTATTTATTAAAAAATAACTCTTTACATTTTTTATGTTTCTAATTGAATATGCACCGATTATTGGTCCTCCCCAATCTTGACCAATAAAAGTTACATTTTTTAAACCCAGAAAATCAATTAACCCACTTAGGTTTTCAACATGAGTTTTAAGGGTATAATTTTTGTCTTGTGGTGTTTCTGATTTTCCAAAACCCATATGGTCTGGAACAATTATACGGTTTTTTTCGGCCAAAGCAGGAATAAACTTCCTATAAATATAACCCCATGTAGGCTCTCCATGGAGCATTATTATTGGATCAGCATCTTTGGGACCTTCATCTACAAAATGCTGTAGAAAGCCATTTCCTTCATAAAAATTAGGCTTGAAAGGCCAGGATCCATTAAAGGTTTCTGATGCATGTATCATTTACCTAGTCTCCCAATAAATATTACATTTCGGTGCTTGCAGCTTCTTTTTCATATGTAAAAGTACATACACCTACAAAATTATTTTCTTTAAATACAAGGCTTCCTTTTAAATCAGCTATAATGTCAATATAACGACTTTCAAATTTTTTTAATGCATCAGGGCTTCCAAATTTAATTGAAACGTTAAGGTCTCCAGACTGACTAATGAAAATATTGAGACCAATAATATTTAATTCAGAAATTTTTGAACCAAATTTTTCAGAACAAAATGATGCCGCCAGCTTGGCTTCACTTACAGATTTGAATTTAAAATTTAAAATCTTTCCAAACATTTTCTACCTTATATCTGACCGAGCAGATTCATAAGTTCATCGTCATTATTGGAAAGATTCTTAATTCTTTTAAGTGTGCCAATATTTAAATTTAACTCATCTAGAACTTTTCTTCCAAATTTTGAAACTTCAAAATTATTTTTATTTTTTATTGCAACCCCAAGGTCTAACATTTTTTGTTTTTCTTCACTTGAAATAATATCATTAATAAAAAACTTGAGAATGACAACAGCATCTTCAAGGCTTATTTCTGAAAAATTTAGTTTTAACTTGCTCATAATTTCAATACTGGATTCAGCTGTGCTCTTTCTTTGATTAACTTGAACTTCAAGTTGGTAAGCAAGTTTTGCCGCCAACTCAGTTAAGAGATTTATTTTATGAGCAGATATCCTTCTTACTCTATTATCGCTAACGCATAATGTCCCTAGAATATATCCATCAGAAGTAACAATAGGAAAGGCTGCATAAAATTTAACCCCAAAATCTTTAACGGCGGGATGAAACATAAACCTTTTATCTTTTGTCATGTCATTAATGAGAAGAGGTTTAGTTTTTTCTAAGGCAAATTGACATAATGTTTGATTTCTTGGCATTTCCATTGGAACATCATCAGGAAATCCATCTCTGGCTAACATAAATTGACGTTCAGAATCAATAACCCCTGTCCAACTGACTGGACAACCGGTAATTTCTTTGGCTAAAAAACAATATATTTCATAAAGTTCTGTTGAGCTAGTATCTAAAACACCTGTTCTTAGAACAGCTTTTACTCTTTTTTGATCATTATCAGGGATGTTGGCTGGTTTAAAATTCATAATATCTTTATCTTTTTGAATTACAATATATGAACATTATTAAATAAACAACGAACACATCAATTAAAACTTTTGATTTTTAAAATTCAAAAGCAAAGAAATATGCATAACTTACAATTATTGCCGGTACCCCAGAGTAAATCGTAGCAATTAAAGCAGCTTTAGGGTGCAAGGCTATAGCTGGAAACAGCGCATCACCATCGTTAGAAATTGCATTACCTATTTGGGCAGACAAAGGTATTATCCCGTTTAAATATAATGTGGTTACCAATATTTGAGGGCCACATCCTGGCAAAAAACCAATTATAGTTCCAATGAGTGGTAACAAAATAAAATAGGATTGAAAGATAGCTTCTAAATTTATATTTCCTAGATGTACTGTTAATTCATAAGCTAAAAATGCTAAAATTACCCAAGTTGTTATGAAATTAGAATCTGCAACAGTCCTTCTTATTATATTCTCATCTGATTTTGATGGGCTATATTTTAAACCACTAATAACAGGTATAATCCACATTATTAAGCATAAGGAACCCGCAAAAAAGCCAAAAAAAGTTATAGGATCTTCAATTAATTCATTAGTAAAATATTCTTCTAAATTTATTTGAAATGCCGATAAAACACCTAGGACAATCCCTGGAATTAAGAGTATTATCCAAAAAATATCCAGAGTTTTTGAGGCTTTATAGTTTGAAGGTTTACTATTTAATCTAATGATATCACAACCATTAATCTTCATAAAACTTTTACCATGAATTTTATTTACTAAAATACCAGATACAAAACCTACCAAAAACCCAATTATCATAATTAAAAAACCAATTTTAGGATCTTTAGCAATTAGTAAAAATGCAGCATCACCCATGGTAGCCGTTAGAGTGGCAACTACTGAACCAAATGATATTTTACCTCTAGAATATTGTGTTAAAACAATAATAGCACCTCCACAACCAGGAAGAGATCCTAAGGCAGAACTTACAAAGACCTCTAATTTTGGTCTATTACTGAGTAATTTATTTAAATCTATATTGAAAAATTTTTCTAAAAAGAAAAAAATTAAAAGTGTTCCAGCAACAAAACTAGTGACGTTTATGTATGCATCAGCAACAGATGATTTTATAATTACCCAGGTTTCATTATCTATATTAAAAAAGAGGAAAGCTGCAAAAAGAAGAAAAATGTAACTCATCACTTGCTGGTATTTAAGCATAAAAGGGGTAAGTGCTAAGTTGGGATTAATCTGGTTCATATAAACTTCTAAAAATTGTTATAACATTTTATATTGCACATGCCATATATAGCGTCAACTAACTAATAAAATTAGATACGGCTAACTTTATTACTTATTCTTTTTTATAAATAAGTTATGATTATATTGTTAATATTTGTGTCATATTGTTGTTTCTCTTTGTTTTTAATTATATGATTTATTCATAAGATTTAAAAAGCCATATTGAGGGGATCAACATGCAAATTGATAAAGACACACAAGCACTTATAGATGAACGTAAAAAAAATAACGCTCCTCCCCTTGAAAGTTTTACTCCTCAAGAGCTTAGGGCATTAAGAGCAAAAATGGCAGAAACGCCTGCTGAACTTCAAGTAAATATATCAAATGTTGATGATTTTTATTTAAAAGGCTCTTTAGGTCCTATAAAAGTTAGAAAATATTCCAATAATTTGTCAAAAGAGCCCGACAAAAAAAATCCTCTTATAATTTATTTTCATGGCGGCGGATTTGTAATGGGAGACTTAGAAAGCCATGACCTAGTATGTAGACACCTTTGTAAAGAAACAGAGGCAACTATTATCGCAGTTGATTACAAACTTGCTCCAGAATACAAGTTTCCAGCATCTATAACTGATACAAAAGATGCAATTGCGGAAATCATAAAAGATGCTGATAAATTGCAAATAGACAAAGAAAAAGTCATTCTCTGTGGAGACAGTGCAGGTGGAGCACTTGCTGCTGTCGGAACTATAATGTCTAGAGATAAAATAGTGCCTAAAATCCATGGTCAAATATTGGTATATCCTTGGGTAGACTTAACCATGTGTAGAAAATCCATGGATATTGATATTGAAGGAATGATCTTAAATAAAGACACAATTAAGTATTTCGCAGATCATTATTTAAATTCTTATGAAGAGCAGGTTGATTGGAGAGCATCTCCAATTTTAACACCCGATTTATCAAATCTTCCACCTACTTATATTTTTGGAGCAGGTCTTGATCCTTTGGTGGATGAAGGAGATGCTTACAAAAGAAGATTATTATCGTTTGGTAATGAAGTTCACTACCGTTTATTCCCAGGACAAATGCATGCATTTTTAAGTAATTCAGTACAGCTACCAACGGCATTAATATGTTTAAAAGAAATGGGTGAAGCCGCTAAAAATATTTTTTCTAAATTATGATTTTGAATAAATATTGTCTGAATTTAAATCATGAACATCTCTTCTTCCACATAAGGCCATAGTCATGTCTGCCTCATTTTTTATAATTTCAAGAGCTTTGGTCACACCTTCCTTGCCTAAGGCACCTAGACCATACAAAAAGGCTCTTCCAATATAAGTCCCCTTTGCTCCTAAACACATAGCCTTAACTACATCTTGCCCTGATCTGATGCCGCCATCTAAGTGTACTTCAACGAGCTTTCCAACTTTATCAACTATCTCCGGTAAGATATTTATTGTTGAAGATGCACCATCAAGCTGCCTACCACCGTGATTAGAAACTATAATCGCATCAGCTCCAGTTTTTGATGCTAAAAGAGCATCATCTGGGTCAAGTATTCCTTTAATTATTAATTTTCCACCCCATCTTTTTCTAATCCAATCAACTTCCTTCCAATCAAGTTGCTGATCAAATTGAGTGCTTATCCAAGAACCTAAAGACCGTACGTCTTTTATTCCATCAACATGACCAACAATATTCCCAAAAAAATGATTTTTAGTTGTTAACATTCTCAAGCACCACATTGGCCTACTTAACACTTGATAAACGTGTTTAGGTATAAGTTTGGGAGGAGTTGATAGACCATTTCTAATATCTTTGTGTCTTTGTCCCAGAAGTTGCAAATCTAAAGTCAAAACAAGAGCACTGCATTTAGCTTCCTTAGCTCTATCTATAAGACGTTCCATAAATTTTTTGTCTCTCATTACATATAATTGAAACCAAAATGGATTTTTTGTTTTTTCCGCCACAGCTTCAATCGAACAGACGCTCATAGTTGATAAAGTATAAGGAATACCAAATTCTTCTGCTGCTTGCGCTGCTAAAATTTCACCATCTGCTCTTTGCATGCCTGTTAGTCCAGTTGGAGCAATAGCTACTGGCATTGAAACTTTTTGGTTTACCATCTTAGTTGCAAGAGTTCTATTTGACATATCAATTGCAACTCTTTGCCTAAGCTTAATTTTTTGAAAATCAGAAACATTTTCATTATATGTCGTTTCTGTCCAAGATCCTGAATTAACATAATCAAAAAACATTTTAGGAACTCTTTTTTGAGCTAAAGTTTCTAGGTCTTTGATCTCCAATATATCCATAAAATTTCCTTATAATTTATTACGAATTATTATTAATTAAAAATAGATTAAAACTCAATCATACATTATGAATATCACATATGATTTTATTTTGGAGATTACTTTGAATATTTTTGAATTAAGGACATACACTCTTCATGTAGGAAAACTTTCTAAAGCCATTCAAGTTTACCAAGAATTAGGCTGGCCTGCTTTAAAGAAATATAAAAAGAATATTGTAAGATATTATATTGGCGACGTTGGTGCACTTAACCAAATCATTCACGTTTGGCAATTTGAAGACGATAATTCAAGAAGAGAGTTATGGAAAAAAATTTATGCTGATGAAGATTTTATAAAATTTGCAAGCGAGTTTAGACCACTTGTTTTAAACCAAGAAAATAAATTAATGACGGCAGCTCCATGGATGCCAGTATCACATTAAAAAGGAATTTTGATGAGTAAAAATAAATATAACATTGCTGTAATACCTGGAGACGGAATAGGTACTGAGGTTATGCCAGAGGCATTAAAGGTATTAGAGGTAGTTTCCAATAAATATGGGATTAATCTACAACTCGATCATTTTGATTTTAGCTCTTATGAATACTATTCTAAACATGGCCAAATGATGCCTGATGATTGGAAAAATCAAATTGGATCTCATGATGCGTTATTTTTTGGAGCTGTTGGCTGGCCAGAAAAAATTCCTGATCATGTATCTCTTTGGGGATCATTATTAAAATTCAGAAGAGAGTTCGATCAATACATAAACCTTCGACCTGTAAAATTAATGCCAGGAGTTCCATCACCACTAGCAAACAAAAAACCAGGAGATATTAATTTTTATATTATTAGGGAGAACACCGAGGGTGAGTACTCTTCAATTGGCGGTAAAATGTTTCCTGATACAGACAGAGAAATTGTAATGCAAGAGACAGTAATGTCGAGAGTTGGAGTTGACAGGGTTTTAAAATTTGCTTTTGAATTAGCAAAGAATACAGAAAAAAAACATTTAACCTCAGCAACAAAATCTAATGGTATTTCTATAACCATGCCCTACTGGGATGAAAGAGTAGAAACAATGGCAAAAAAATACTCTGATGTTAAATGGGATAAATATCATATTGATATACTTTGTGCACATTTTGTACTTAACCCTGAAAAATTTAATGTAGTTGTTGCCTCAAATTTATTTGGAGACATTCTGTCTGATTTAGGTCCAGCTTGTACTGGAACAATAGGTATCGCACCATCTGGTAATATAAACCCAGAAAAAAATTTCCCTTCATTATTTGAACCAGTTCATGGATCAGCTCCAGACATTGCAGGAAAAGGTGTTGCCAATCCAATTGGTCAGATATGGGCAGGTGCAATGATGCTTGAACATCTAGGGCATAAACATGCATCAGATAATATTGTAAAAGCCATCGAAGAAGTATTAGAAAAAGAGGAATATAGAACTGGAGACCTTGGAGGTAATGCTAGCACTTCATCATGTGGGTCAGCTATAGCAGATGCCATTTAAAGTCAGATTTTATTCAGTCTTTCTTTTAATTTCTGCATCCCACCAATCCACCTGGAGTAATTATTTGCTTTATTTTGAAAGTAACCGATAACCTCATCATGAGGTGAAATTAAGAAAATTTCATCTTTAATTGCTTTAATGACCTCAACTGCCACTTCTTCAGGTTTCATCATACCATCTAAAGCAGAAACTTCGTTTTCTCTTCCCTTTGTCATATCAGTTTCAACAGCTTGTGGGCATAAAATCGAAACACCAATACCTTTCTTTCCGTATGTAATTGCAAGCCATTCAGCTAATCCTATAGCTGCATGCTTTGTTGTAGAATAAGTTATAGAGTCAATATGACTTAGCAACCCAGCAGCCGAAGCAGTATTAACAAAATAACCGCTTCCACGTTTCAACATATCCGGTATTAGTTTTTTTGCAGCAAAAACATGAGACATTACATGCAAGTTCCAGTTTTTGTTCCAATCATTAACGGATAACTGTTCATTCCCTAGAGTTAAAACACCTGCGTTAGAACAAAAAATATCAATTAAACCATATTCATGGTTAACCTCATCTATTAGGGCATTAATGCTGCCTTCATTTGTGACATCACATTCTTTACAAATTAATTTTTTGTCATCAAAATTTAATTCATTAAATTTTATATCTACTAATATTATTATTTTAGGCTTCTCTATTAAAAATTTTTTTGCAACTGCTAGACCAATACCCCTTGCTCCTCCAGTGATAACAATAACTTTATTTTCTATATTCAAGAGATGCCCTTTTATATTAATTTTTGAGTTTTAAGTTCTTTACAAACAACATCCATAAAACGTCCTAAATTTTCAACTTCTTTTTTATTAAATGTATTTGTTAAATATTCGATATTTTGATCGCTTGAATTTAATATAACACCATTTTGCTTAGAATAAGAGACCCAGTTTTTCTCTTCTAATTTTTTAACCTGTCGCCTTACAGTTTCTATACTGAGTGAGGTTAACTCTGATATTAAACTATAGCTCAAAACGCTAGATGATTTTAATTCAGCTTTTGAAATTTTAAACCACAATTTAACTGCCTCGTCTCTTAACTTTAGATTTGTGGTATATGTTAAAATTAATACATGATGCCAACATATAACTTGAAATATTAAAGATCCATTTGCACTACCCCAAACCTTGACTCCAGTTTTAGATCTTTCTATTTCGAAAGATAAGAAGTGATGCCATATAGATAAAAAATTATCTTTAAGAAACAATTCCATTTTGTCCATTAACTAAATCCCCCAATTTAGTTAAACTTAAGCTTAAATGACTTTATCAATAAAAAAAATATAATTAAATTTTATCTTAAAATTAATGTGAACCCAGTTTTGCTAGTTGGATATAAACTGAGTCCACATGATTACAATAAGAGGAATAATTTACAAAAGACAATATTATTAATTCACGAATCGTGAAATATTAATATAGACAATATATTAATTATAATATGGTATGATTAAATAAAAGGTGGCCGCTCCCTTGTAAAAAAAATGGTTTCAGTAATCTTGAATGGGAGTATCCAATGGCTGAAATTGAAATAAATACAAGAATTTATAAAAAGGATAACTTAGATATAACATTTTCTATATCAGGTAAAAAATTATTGAATGGAATTTTGCATTACAGACTAAAGTCTCAGAACAGCGAAGAGATATATTTGAGTGAGTTTGCCGTAAACGATAGGTTTATTACTCAAGAAAGATATTGTGAAAAAAGTAATAAATCAGTTTCTACATTATTTAAAAAAATAATAAAAAAAGGATATAGGATTGGAAAACCTAATGAAAAATAAATTTATTAATTTATCTGCTATTTTAGCTATTATTTTACTTTCAGCCTGTGAAACAGCATCACAAAAGGTTGTTAGTGGTTCAACTGCAACATCCTCCAGTAGTGGATCTGCCTCAAGTTCAGGTTCAAGTTCAGTTGATAAAAAACAGAGCTTATTCGCTCAAGCCAAACAAACTGCTGCTGATAAATTAATTGCGGTTGGTGATCGTGTTTTGTTTGATTATGATTCAGCCGAATTAGATTCAAGTGCAAAAATATTATTAGATTCTCAGTCAAGATTTCTAAGAGTTAATAGTGATTTGAATTTTATAATTGAAGGTCACTGTGATGAAAGAGGAACTCGTGAGTATAACCTAGCATTAGGTGAGCAAAGAGCAACTGCCGTTAGAGATTATCTTGTAATTCAAGGTATAGATCCTGACAGAATAAAGGTTATTTCTTATGGTAAAGAAAAGCCTGCTGTTGTGGGATCTAATAGTATGGCTTGGTCTAAAAATAGACGTGCCGTTACTATTATTGAATAAAATATCATTAATAATTTATGGTTTCACAGTTTTTAAGTTTGACTGCATCCAAGAATTAATTCCATATTTTGCATTATAAATTGTTTTACCTGATTTGTTATTTATCATTTGAGATATAATTTTAGTTCTTCTTCCACTTCTGCAAATCAAAACATAAGGTTTATTTGTATCAATAACGTATCCAAGTTTCTTATGCCAGGTTTCAAAATTATAAGTTCCATTTTTTTTGAAAAAAGTTAGTAAAATACTATTTGGGATTATACCAGTCTGTTCCCACTCATCTGAAGTTCTTATATCAACAATGGGAACTTTATTTTTTATTAATTTCTTTATTTCATCATTATTAATGTCAATAGTTTCAGCAAATACAAAACTTTTTGCAAAGCAAATTAAGAAAAGTGTAATTATAAATTTTTTTACCATTACTAAAACTAGCCTCAATTAATTAAAATTAATTAACTTTGTTGCAGGTGATATATTAATTTCATCAATAACAGTATTCCTATCCATAGACAAAATATTTGCTGTTGTATCAGCAATATCTTTCAAACTAATTGAATTTTCAGTTTTATTACCTGGAGAAAACTTAAGCTTATCAAAAAAACTAGTCCTTACCATTCCAGGGTTTATAATACAAACACGTATATTACTTCCAACAACATCCTTACGTAAAGACTGTGACAATCCCCTTAATCCAAATTTGGCAGTACAATAGAGGCTGCCATTCTTGGCACCCATCAAACTTGCTTCTGAACCAATGAAGATAATATCTCCTATTTTAATTTTTTTAAAATGAGAAAGTAAATATTTAGAAATTATTAGATGGGATGTTAAATTTGAAGTAATAAAATTATTAATTTGTTTTATGGAAAAATTATCAAGCGGACCAAACTCACCATAGCCAGCATTACTAATTAACACATTAATTTCTGGGTGATTTTTTAAGATTACTTTAATTGATTTTTCGAATTTGATCAAATCACTGATATCAGAAGTATATTTTATATAATTTTTATTTTCTACTTTAATACTATCATGATCTCTAGCTATTCCAATCACTTTAGCCCCAAGTTGCAATAATCTTTGTGTTATTGACAAACCTATTCCTTTGGAGCTTCCAGTAATTAAAATACATTTATCTTTCATATTGAAAAACCTATAAATTAAACCGAACACTTGAAAATTTTACTCTTATCAACATACCTAGTTGTTATGTCCTGACAAAAAGATATCATCTCCTCTTCAATATCATGATCATAAGAAACAATTCCATCATTATTAGATAAAGGTCCTGAAAATAACTTTTCCTCAGGATAAAGTTTAGTAATATTTTTAAACATTTGTTTTGGAAATCTTAATGCACCAAAGCTGACCGAATGTATTGATTTTAAAGGCACAGAATTGAATACTTTTTCAAATAATTCCCCATATAATTTTTTCCAGTTTTTCCCATGTATTAAAGGATCAAAACGAAGACCAATTTTCCAACCCTTTGCAGCTAAAGTAGTCATAATATCAATCCGCTTCGCAATTGTTGGTGTTTTATTGTCTAATGCAGAAGACATTGCCTCCGGCATTAAACTATACGCTAAAATAATATTTTCCATGAATTTACCGGAAATAAAAGGATCCTTTTGTAGACTTTTAGTTCTAAACTCAAGATCAATATCCGGATATTTTCTAAATAATCCCAATATATGCTTTGCAAAACCTGTAACGTTTTCCAAAGCTAGTGAGTCACAATCATATCCTGAAAAAAATGTAATTTTAGAAGATTTATTTTCTTCAATGACTTTTTCAAGGGCATTATCAAAATCTTCAAAATTAACAAAAATAACATAATTTGCTGATGAGTACATGCCTTGAAGAAAACAATATCTGCAATCATAGATACAATTATACATATGAGAAAAATAAAAATTTTTGGAATTACCTATTCCAAAACCATCGGGAGCGGGTAGTACTAATCCACTCTCCTTATGAGCGAGTATTAAGTCTGGACTAAATTTTTGAATTCTAAAATTCTGATTCCTTTTATTAAATATTTCTCCATATCTATCTATTTCGATAAAACGTGCTTTTTTAAACTTTGACAATATAGATTTTGTTCTAGGATGATTTTTAATTTTTTTTTCAATATATATTGTCTCAATCAAGAATTGCTCCAATCAACTTCACTTTGTTTAATTTTAAAGTCTAATATATCAATAACTGAAGCACCTTTCTCACAATCTTTTATTATTTCCAAAACGTTATTATCAGGGAAAAAAGATTTTATTCTTCTTAATAAATTTTCTAATTGATATTTTTGTGTCACTGAAAAATGCCACCTTGAAATGATTTGGGTATATAAATATGGTTTTTTGTTTCTGAGAAAATCAAAATGAGACAAATTTTCATAATAAGAGATAACTTTCTTAATATTAATTATATTTGATTTAATTAAATCTATAATTCGATCTTTATTTAGGTCTTTTAGATTATTTTCAGGACCATCAGAAATTACTTTCATAAGACATATCAATTCATTTGAAGTGAATTTACTAGCAATATCATAGAAAGCACTCCCTTCCATATCTATTAATTCTTGAGATGAGTAATTATTAATTGGAATGTCAGACGTAAAAAGATGCATTTTCGAAAAAGCCGATCTAGACATTGTCATTGGGTATCTATTTTTACCATAGTTATTTGAAATTTTATCCACTAAACATAGATCTCCATAATTGCCTTTACCACACCCCGCAATGCCTATATTAATCCATGCGGTACTTTTTGATGCTTTGCTAATTGAATAAAGATAAGATGTTGCAGCAGCAGCATTATGTCTACCTATCCCAGATAGAATAAGCCAATGTGTATCATCAACATTTTTAAAAACTGGGAATAAACTTTTTCCATCTATAACACTTAATTTATAATGATCTATAATAGTCTTAGCTTCTTCTTTTAAAGCAACCACCCATCTAATCGAAAAGCTATCAATTATACAATTTTCATTCATTTATCTTATTTATCCAAAAAATAAGTTTATCATTATATTCTTTTAAAATTTCTTTATTACCTCTTTTATTTGCTCCATTAGTCAAAATTGTTAATTTTTTTATTAGAACATTAATAACAGTTTGCCTTTGTTCTTTAGTAAACCAATTACCATTTAGATTTTTTTCCAAGGAAAATATCCTAAACCTATCCATTCCCCAATATTTTTTTGAAAGTTGGTCACTGTGCCCTCCATGTTTTATAAGCATAGGTTCATCTAAATACCCAACCTCTTCTTTTGCTGTAATTCGTATCCACATATCATAATCTTCACACACTTCTAAACTTTCATCAAAATACCCATAATCACTAAATATTTCTTTTTTTATAAGAGTGCTACTTGGAGAAATACAACATAACGATAATGAATTTTTAAATATATCTCCCCCTGATTTTTTGTGTTTTTTTAATTGATTTAAAAATTTATTATTTCTATACCAAATCTCGTTAGTATGAATTAATCTGTATTTAGGATTATTAATATTAAAAGCAATTTGCTTTTCTAGTTTTTCTGGTTTCCAAACATCGTCAGAATCTAATAAAGCAATCCAATTAGATTTAGCACTAGATATACCTCTATTTCTTGAGGCGCTGACACCTTTTTTTTTTTCTTTTAAATAAATGACATTTGAAAATAATGAAGAAACCATTTCATAGGTATGGTCTTTTGATCCATTGTCAACTACGATTATTTCTCTTGGTTTTTGAGTTTGTTTTAAAACAGAGTCTAAAGCTCTTCTCAGCAATTCACATCTATCAAATGTTGGAATAATTACAGAGATATCATGGATATTTGTATCAATTACCATTTAAACCATTAAAAATTTTATGGTCTTTTATTGAAAGATTTCAAACCACTATCAACATGATGAAAATCTTGCATGTCGCATGTAAAAATAGCTATTTCGGGTTTAAAAACTGAAGGGTCATCAAAAGTTCCAACTTTTAAAATAATTGATTTTTCTCTCAAAGGACTTCTAGTTCCAATAGCTGTGCCACAATTATTACAAAACAATCGGGTTACTGGATTTTCTATATCATTTCTTTTAAATTCTTTAGGTGTCCCTTTTGTAAATTGAAACTGATCTAAAGGCATAATCATAAGAACATTAGGATTACCTCCAGTTATATATTGACATTCTCTACAGTGACATTGAATTGACGCTTGAGGGTCTCCAGAAGATAAATATCTAACTTCACCACAGTAACATCCACCTTGAATTTTCATTTAACACCTCCATAGTCTAATTAGGATAATTTTATAACTTCTAAAACTTCAATTGATTCTTCATCATATTTTACATCATTGCTATAATAATCATGTGGTACTTTTGTTAATTCTTCAATAGGCAATTTATCTACCCAAAGTAAAAAATTAATTTCAACATTTTCAGGGTTATCAAATGGAACTTTATTTTTAATATCAAAGTTCTCATTAAATGAAATAGAGTCTTCTTTGATTTCTCTAAAGTTTCCTTTTTTAGAGTCGTTTCCATAAAAAGTTACTTCAAACCTAACCTTCCAAGATTTATTTTTTAATTCGTTCATTTTTTGGATTATTTTATTGTTGTATTTTTTGTCTTTGTTTTTTTTCCGTAGATCTCGCAAGTGCTTGCGGGGGTATTTCTTCTGTTATCTCAGCTCTATTACATTCCAATAAGTTAATTACTTCTTCAGCTTTTTCTTTACTATCATAAGTATGCACAACTTGATCTTCTAAATCTCTATATAAAAACCAGTCCTTTTCGCTTTTTGACAACCATACTTTTATTGCATAGACAGACATTCTAAAAACTCCATAGTTTAAATTAGTAAACTCTATGATTTATAATACGTCATAATATATATATATGTAGTTTTTTATTATCTAGATATATTCTATAACTTATTTGGTATATTTTAAAAAAAAGAAAGTAACCTTATGAATGAATTTAAAAATGTGGACGTAAAAAAAATAGCTAATATTTATTTTGAAGGCAATGTAGTTAGCCGAAACATTAGTCTGAGTGATGGCTCAATTAAAACACTAGGTGTTATGCTTCCTGGAAATTATGAATTTAGTACTGAAAAGAAAGAATATATGGAAATTTTATCTGGTGAAATGGAATTACAATTAAGAGATAGTAAAAATTGGGAAACAATAAAGGAAGGAATGAGTTTTTATGTTCCTAAGAACTCTTCCTTTAAAGTTGAGATTAAAAAATTAGTTAACTATTGTTGCAGTTATCTTGATAAATAATACACATCTAAAGCTACTTATATCAATTTCTTAATTATGAAACCTAATATTTCAATAGTTGGAGGTGGCCCTGCTGGGCTTATGGCCGCTTACATTTTATCAAAGAATAAATTCTGCGTGACTGTTTTTGATAGAAAACCAACCGTTGGTCGTAAATTTTTATTAGCAGGACGTGGAGGTTTAAATATTACACATTCTGAAGTAAAGAATACTTTTATAAAAAAATATGGAAAAGCTTCAGAAAAGTTTAAAAAATTATTAGATAGTTTTTCTCAAGAGGACCTTAGAGATTTTTGTAAGAAATTAGGAGAAGATACTTTTATAGGATCGAGTGGTAGAATTTTTCCTAAAAGTTTCAAATCCTCTCCACTTTTAAGATCTTGGTTATCTAAGTTAAAAGAACAAAAAGTTATTTTTAACACAAACCATGATTGGGTTGGTTGGAAAAAAGATCATCTAGTTTTTATCAATAATAAAAATGAAGTTTTGGTTAAGCCTGATTTAACTTTATTTGCCCTAGGAGGATTATCCTGGCCAAAATTAGGGTCTGATGGTTCTTGGATAAAAATATTTGAAAAGGAAAATATAAAAATTTCAAAACCTCAGCCTTCAAATTGTGGTTTTTATGTTAATTGGACAGATATTTTTAGAAAAAAATTCAGGGGACAACCTCTTAAAACTATTAAATTAAAACATAAAAACTTAGAGTTTAAAGGTGAATTTCTAATAACTACTGAAGGAATTGAAGGAGGCTTAGTATACACCCTTTCATCTTTTATAAGAGAAAATATTAATGAAAACGGTTATGCTGAAGTAATTATTGACTTAAAACCCGATTTAAGAATTGATCAAATAGAAAAAAGACTTTCAAGTGAGTATCCCAAATTATCACTTACTAATTTATTACGAAAGACATTGAAACTATCTAACGTAGCCATTGGACTGATTGTGGAATTAAGGAATAAAAAACAGATAAAAACTTTTGAAATAAAAAAGTTGGCATATATAATCAAAAATTACAAACTAATATTAGAAAAACCTTTTGC
>Ga0181598_1000603_pt1 | contig 35677 bp, 4 predicted proteins | sample 041ome_4_FD_153295 | JGI IMG/M metagenome (GOLD analysis project Ga0181598, IMG submission 153295) | Coastal salt marsh microbial communities from the Groves Creek Marsh, Skidaway Island, Georgia - 041404US metaG (spades assembly) | ecosystem: Environmental > Aquatic > Marine > Intertidal zone >... | reverse complement strand
TCAAACACTCCAAATGTCCATTCTTGGCGGCAGATGAGCACGTCTTCTCGTCCCAAGGAAATCCGTGAGCGCACGCGTACTTCAAACACTCCAAATGTCCCTTCTCGGCGGCACGCTGGCACGTCAACTCGCTCCAAGGACACCCGTGCTCGTGCGCGTACTTCAAACACTCCAAATGTCCATTCGAAGCGGCATAAAAGCACGTCCACTCGTCCCAAGGACACCCGCGCTCGTGCGCGTACTTCAACCACTCCCAATGTCCATTCTTGGCGGCAGATGAGCACGTCTTCTCGTCCCAAGGAAATCCGTGAGCGCACGCGTACTTCAAACACTCCAAATGTCCCTTCTCGGCGGCACTCCAGCACGTCCTCTCGTCCCAAGGACACCCGTGCTCGTGCGCGTACTTCAACAAACACTCCAAATGTCCATTCGAAGCGGCATAAAAGCACGTATCGCAACCATTCTCGCAGCCATTCGTTCTTTTCTCGTCGTTCTTTTCGCGCCGTTCGCGTCGTTTTCTCGTCGTTCTTCGCATCTCGTCGTTCTCGGAGGTGCCCAGATTTTTTCGACGCGGCGTCGCGCCGTCGTCCTCGTCCTTCGCCCGCGCCGACCGCGCGTCGCGTCGCGGCACGCGCTCTCGCGTCGTCCTTTTCCCGTCGCGCGCGGTCGCTCGGAATCGTCGAGTCGCGCGTCGCGGAGTGACGCGCGCGTCTCGTCTCGGTCCGACGCGACGCCGCGGCGATCGCGGCGGCGTCGAAGCGCGACGCTCTCAAACGCGCGCCCGCGTCGCGCGGGAGGTTTTCGGCGAGACGGCGGTCGTTCGCGAGATCGTTCGCGAGATCGTCTGAAGGGCGCGCCCGCGCGGGACCGTGGATGACTAGATTACAACTCGCGACGCTCGGCGCTCGGCGCTCGGCGCGGCGCTACCGTCCCAGTCTCGTCCACGAATTCATACCCTTGACGATTTTGAGGTTCTCGTCCATCTTCTTCTTCGCCCCGCGCGCGGCGGCGCCGCTGCGAATCAACGACTCGCGCTGCGCGGCGAGCGTCTCGAGCACGGACGCGCCGACGTCTTGCGTCTCCGCGAGGACGTCGGCGCACTTGGACAAGACGTCCGACGACGCGTCGAGCCGGTCGGCGCCGCGCATCGCGTCGACGCGCCTCGCGCGCTCGCCCGCCGCCGCCGTGGGCGCCGAGCGCGCCTCCGACGAAGCGCGACGCTCGAAAAGTTCGTCGCGCGCGACGTCTTCGCTCGCGCTCGCGCTCGGCGCCGCGTTCGCGTTCGTCTCCGTCGCCGTCGACCCCACGCGCGCCAAACTCTCCGCCGCGCCCGCGAACCACGTCCCTCGCGCCGCGCCGTCGCCCTCCGCCTCACCATCGTCCCCTCGCGTCGCGCCGACGCGCGTCGTCGTCACCCCGCTCATTTTCTCTCGCTCGCGCTGTTCCCGCGTGAACCGCCTCGCGCCTCGCGTCCCGCTCGCGTCGTCCGCGACGCCCGCGTCGCCCGCGCCGCGCACCAATACCAATCCTCGCAGCGCGCGTCCCATCGTCTCCCACACCGTCGTCGTCGTCGTCGTCGTCGTCGTCGCCCCGGCCGAGCGCGCGCTCGGCACCGCGCTCGTCGTGCGTTCGCCTCGCGCGTCGCGTCGCGCGTCCTCCTCGAGCGCGCGCGCGCGCGCCGTCGCCTCGCCGTGTCGCGTCAGCAGCGCCGCCCTCGCGCGCGCGCCGTCGGCGAACGCGCTCGACCGCGCGTCGCAGATCGCCGCGCGCAGCGCTCGCAGGTCGTCGTCGATCGCGCGCAGCGTCGCGACGACGTCGTCGAGCGGGACGTCGTCGGCGTCGTTCGAATCACCGGCGCGGACGCGCGCGTCGCGATCGATCGCGCGGCGCACGAGCGCCTTGGCGACGCGCACGAGCTCGCGCTCGACGTCGTCGAGTCGCGCGTCGAGCGTCATCCGCGCGCGTCGCGATGGCGACGGCACTCCGCGGACGGCGATGCCGACGACGATGATGCCTCGAGCGTCCGCGCGCGTCGCGGCGTCGCGCGACGCCGACGGCGCGTCGCGCAAGACGTGCGTCGTGACGGGCGCGAACACCGGGATCGGGCTCGCGACGGTGCGCGCGCTGCGGGCGTCGTGCGAGTACTCGAAGATTACGCTCGCGTGTCGAGACGCGAGCAAGGCGCGACGCGCGATCGACGCGCTCGCGCGCGACGGCGCGGCGTCGACGTGCGCGCTGGTGTTTCGAGAGCTCGATCTGGCGAGCGTCGCCAGCGCGCGGGACTTCGCGGCGTCGTACCTGGACGACGAGGGCGACGACGGGTTGGATTGCCTGGTGAATAACGCGGGCGTCATGGCGGTGCCGAAACTCGAGCGCACGCGCGATGGATTTGAATTGCAAGTCGGCGTGAATCACTTGGGACATCACGCGCTCACGGCGGGGCTGATGCCGGCGCTGGCGAAGAGCGAGGACGCGCGGGTGATTTGCGTGTCGAGCGAGGCGCACAGAATCGCGGGGAAAGGCTTGGCGCGGGAGGATTTGTTCGGGGAAAAGAATTACAGCGCGTGGGGACAGTACGGACAGTCGAAGCTCGCGAACGTGTTGTTTGCGTTCGAGCTCGCGCGAAGGTGCGAAAGGGCGGGACTCGGGAACGTCACGGCGTCGGCGTTGCACCCGGGCGCCGTCGACAGCGAGTTGGGTCGATATCTCCAACCGCCGGATGAAGAAATCAAGTGGTGGCAGACGAAGCTGTACGATTTCATCAGATTGAATTTTTTGAAGACGACGGAACAAGGCGCGGCGACGAGCGTGTTTTTGGCTCGAGAGATCGCGCGGGGAGAGGCGCGGGGGAAGTACTACAGCGACTGCGCGGAGAAGACGCCGGCGAAGAACTGCTTGGACGTGGACGACGCTCGTTGGTTGTGGGATCGCTCCGCCGAGCTCACGGGCGTGGGTTTCGATTCGCTGCTTTGATGCTACTAATGTAATTCATTCATTTCAATTGTGCTGCGCTATTTAGGGGGGGGGCTTGCGCTAAATCAATCGCTCAATTCGTCCGCCGGAACGAAAGACGCCGGCGCCTTCTTCGCCTCGGCGACGTGTCGGTTCCGTTCCTGCTTCCTCTGTTGCGCTCGACCAGCGACCGGCGATCGGCGCGCGACATGCTTTGCCGCAGGCGATGGTTTGCGAAGTGGTGATGGTTCATCGTCTAACATCGCCAACTCGTCGACGACGCGTTTCGCGAGCGCTTCAGATTTCGCCTTGCGACGGGGATCGTTCTTCGTCTGAATAACGACGCCGGGGTGACGAACAATCGGATGCGCGCGACCATCGCCACCGCGCGATGATGTCGCCGACACGGGAACTGCGGTAAAGACTTCATCATACGGCGCTTGCTTTACGTGCTCCACGAACACGTTTCGCGTTTTGGCGTTCTCGATTAAATCCAGCCACACGGCCTCGCGTTTGAGCACCTCGGCGTAACCCACGATCCACGTCGAATATCGACCCCGCGTGAGCGCCACGTTTAATCGTCGCTCGTCTCTGAGAAAGCCGATATCCGTATTCGGCGGATCGGGGGCGACTTTGTCGCCTTCGGGGTACGCGCGAACGCACGAGATGATCACGGCGTCGAACTCTTGTCCTTGCACTTGATCAACGGTACCGTACGTCACATGCGCCCACGTCCGAAGCGCGCCATCTTTCTTCAACAATGGCTCCACGAAATCGCGCAAACGTCGCACTTGATCCAAGTAGGGCGTGATGATGCCAACCTTCACTTCACTCTTGTGGAGTTGCGCCGAGACGGCTATTTTCTTGTAACAATACGACGCGAACTCTGCCTCGGCGGAATTGGAGAAGGAGCGCGCGCCAGTCTCGTAGCGATCTTGGTTCATTTGACCCTTAACGTTGAAGAACTGATACGGACCGCAGTTAGAGAAGGAGTGCCACGGCGCGACGCGATCTTCGTAAAGAGCGCCGGCGCCGCTGCGCAGTAAACCTCTGTAAAAGCGTTCACTCGGAAACTTGACGATGTCTGGATGCATGCGATATTGATCCCGAAGCGTAAAAGTGGGTACACCACAGTCAGACAGACGTTCAAAAAGACTATATCCGTAATAGGCTCGCTGCGCTGATCTGGAGATGACAGTCGGTGCGAGCTGCTGCGAATCTCCGACCATGATTATGACGCCGTCGGGCTTGATCCACTGCAACGGAATCAGCGCCGCCGGCTCGACAGCTTGCGACGCCTCATCGATGATGACGACGTCAAAAGGTTGAACTGAGCAATACGGTCGCGAGTCAGCAGCGCGCGGTGCTGCGTTTGACGGCTTTTTAACCAGTTGTGCCATGGAAGATAGCGTCCCGCACACGACATTTGAACGGTCGATGACGCGCTCAAAAGGCGTCGACACGACAACGCTGCCTTCAATTCTTCCCTCTTCGGCGAGTTTCGCCTTCAATTTCGCGTGCGCCGCGTCTTGGATCGCGAACAATTGAGCCTTCTTTGCTTCCAGATCGGCTAGTGCCTGACTATACACCGGGACACTATCCTTAAAAGACTTTTGACGATTTCGCAATCGCGTGACTTCGAGTCGAATCTGCGCCTCGACTTTAGTTCTCTCCGCTTTCGCATCTCGAACCTTGCTCTCGTAATACGCTGCGTTTTGAGCGTACGTGTTGTTTTCGCGACCTTCTACGTCGACACCGTATTCTTTGAGCTTCGTGCGCACGTGACATCTCTCCGAAGCTGAACCAGACTTGATTTTTTCATCCGTACCGATTCGAGTGACGTCGACGCCTCGAAGGCATTTTCGTACTTCCGCGTGCACCGAAGATCCATCAACGAGCCGATCAACGATATGATCAATCGCGGCATTCGTTTGCGCCGTACATATAATTCTCTTCCGCACGGGATGACCATATTGGTCGACGCCGTTCAAAAGCGCCGCTATCAAGCTCACAATGACGTGCGTCTTCCCAGTTCCCGGTGGTCCTTGAATCAGCACCGGCAAGTCACGACTAGATGCGTGCTCATGCGCGCAAGCACCGAGCACGGCTTGGCGCTGCATTGGATTTAGCGATGACTCAACCGCACTTAAAGCCGGCGCAGCGATGTACTGATCGGCATCGTCGAGGGTGTCGAACAACGACGAGAGCTGCAAAACTTTGTTGTTGATTCTTGATAGAAAATGCTCGCTCACGTCGAGCGCTTGCAGCTCTCGAAGCGTCGTCGCGAGCTCGAACACTCGCGTCACCTTAAGGCGAGTTTTCATGGTGTGAAGCTTGCGCGACATTGACGTTATACGCACGCCGGAGTTCGGGGCAAAGTGCATTCTGATAACGACAGTTTCGTTCGACGCATCCTTTTTCGCCGATTCCACCCAACCAAACACGTAGTGCGTCGCCCGTTCCTTCACGGGGCTCAACGGGTCATCGTCCTCAAGAAGATCCATGTTTCGCTGTTCGAATGCGTACGAAATGGTTTCAATCATCACCAGATCGTCCGTTTTGAATACCGAACGAGCATTGTCAGAGTTGGCTTGTGACGCGAGCGGCTTTGACAGCTCAAACGTTTCAAACACACTCGTCGAATTGGCTACGTCTTCTTGCCGAAGCTTTGACACGGTGAAGTCATCGCTGTAGAGTCGATCGCAGGTCTGGAGCGCACGATCTACGTTCGCGCGCAACTCGGCGAGAATGAGCGGAATGAAATGCTCTCTGTACTCGTGAGCGTTCGCGAACGACCTCGGCGGACTTTCGCGGCTTAAGTGACTGTCCTTCTCGTGTAGCGTCACATCCCCATGCCGCGCCCGCACCGTATCACTTTTGAACTGCTCTTTATTGAGGCACAGAATGCTTCGGATGAGCGTCTCTACGCGATATGGAGAGCGGCGCGAGCTTGATGGCTTGAACTGGCGGCTAACATTGGAGACTGGCACAAGAGCCGGCGCACGCTCGGCACTGTTGACGGCGGGTAGGACAGTCATGTGCTTCTTCACTCTCGTCAGTGATGCATTAGATGTTGAGACTCGCTGCTTTGACTTCTTCGAGGTCGCTGAAGGTGGTGGCACCTCCATCACTGCAGTCGTCGTTTCTTTGCTGATTCGCCTCTGTTGCTGATTTATCGCGTGATAATCCTTCGCTTTGGCAACCTGATGGTCCGACGTCGTCGTACTCACCCGTCCACGTGTAACGGCGGTTTCCGATAATTCTATCGACGCCACGGTTTTCCTACGATCTAAGTTGTACGTTTTCGTGGTAGGTTCGCGCTTGCGCATTTTGAACGCCGACGACGTTGCCGTGTCTCCCTTCGTCGACGACGGTGAGACATCCTCGTTGGATTTGCGCTTCACCGATGCGAATAGCTCCTTGGTAGCTTTGCGTTTGGGCCGCGTTTTCTTTTGGTCCGTCGGCCGCAACCATTGGGGGTCATTCGACGTCGGCTCGTCGTCCTCTTCATAGGGAGTAACTCCAAATTCTTCGTCTGAATCCAGCGCCGTCGTCGGGACCGCCGCGCTGATGCGATACGGCGATGAAGTCTCGGGAAGTGGTTCATCGATCACCACGACGTCTCCGATATTTTCTTTCTCTCCCCCGATGAATGGCGAAACCATCGAAAAGATACTCTTAAGCTTTTCTTTGATATTGTCGCTTAGTGCGGCGTCGCCGCGCATGCTCAATAGCTCGCGGACACGCTGGCGCCAATCACTCTCGTCTCGAATGCTCACGCCCGGTGAAGAGGGTTCATCTGAAACTTCAGTCTTGAACAATCCAATGCAATCCAGCCAAGCATCTGCGATCCCCTCCTCCGCTGACCCTATAAAGCTCGCGGGCTCCCAAGCGAGAAGATTCCTCAGAATGTTCGCCGGCTGCCTGTTGAAGATGTGCTCTTGCTCGCGTGCTTTGATCAATTTCCAGTACATCGTGAGCATGCTCAACATACTGTAAAGAATGTCATCATCGGCGGCCAAGGCGCGTCGCGGCGCGTGCTGCGTGATCGTTTCGAACACACCGATTGAGGAAATCAACACCTTGGTCACGTTCTCGCTAAACGTCCGCAAGCGCGCCTTGTCATCTTTATCGATCGCCTTCACGAGATGATGTGTCTGTACAATCGGCGCGCTCGCGGCCTTAAGTAGCTCGCTCACGTCTTCAGACGTTTCTGAAGGCATCCGTTTCACGTCTTTCAGTGCGCAGTGCGTCGCACCGAGCACCGCTTTGGGAATGTCCGTGTGCTCGTCGTCGAGAAACATCTTCTTGTAGCAGTTCTCTCTGTTATCTTCTGCGTAATGCTTCTTCAAAACTTCACCCGCAGCCGCTACCAGCGACGTGCGTTGTGACATCATGCACATTACCGCACCCTCGGTACACTTTGGAGTGTATTCGGAACGGTCAAGCGGCCTCTTGCTCGATTGGCTCTCCGGGCAGTCGAGTAACGATTTGAAAAACCATTCCCCACACTTGCCAAGAAACTTTCGCAAGCTATTCGCGTTCTCTTGGTTTTCCGGCACGATCTCAACATACGGAAAGATACCACGCATCGCATCGTTTTCACTCTCGTCGTCATTCCGCGCGAATGGCGCGATGAGTCCCATGGCGTACATGACTGCGCTCACATATCGCGGTCTGAGGACGCCCGCGTGCATACTGTTGATCGCGGACATACTATCGAAACCTAAGGCGTACTTCCACATGCTCGTGTTGATTTTCCACCTCTTTTTCTGTCGAATCGTGTTCAAAATTTTCAAGTGCAACTCGCCCAACGGGGTCTCGCCTCTGATGCGCTTCTCTCGAGCCCATCTCTCCGGTTCGAAGGCAAAAAACGCCGGATCAGCGAGCGCGCTCAAAGCGATGGCGTCGGCGCAAATGACGTATCCAATCGTGTCCACGAGACTACCACCTAATGCGTTTCGGGCTTTCGTCGCCTCTCGAGAAAGATCCCGGTCTGTGGCGACGCTCTTGGTCCAATCCATACCAACCGTACTGAACCAGTCGCCCAAAGTCAACACAGCATCGTCCACGCCGATTTCAGAGTACTGCTCCTCGACCGCTCTGCACGCGGCAAGGCGGCTGGCCCACTGTACTTCGGCGCTGAATGTCGCTTTTGAATGCGGGATATCTGCAGCGAGTATGTTCATAACCTGCCTCGCCTGTACCGCGTCGCCCGTTGGAAGGAGAAGGTAGACGTACTTTAACGCAGTCAACGCGCAAATCTGTTCCGCCTTTCTATCTTTAGGCAGATTCAGCGCCGCTTGAAACAAATCTTCAATCAAATCCGCGCGATCAACGCCGACGCGTTCCCAAAACGATTTCGCCGCCTTCGGTCCACGAGGTAAAGCCTTGAGAATCACTTGGATGACTTCGCACGCGTTGCTCGAGAGCGCGCGCGCGCCTTTTTCGTTTGATCGTTTCATGGCGCATGCCGCCAAACGGAAGACGATGGGATGCGTCGTGAACACCTCGCGCACTATTTGGCTATCGCTTCGCTCTAACGTATACGCCAGCGCAAACCATAGCCTTGCCTCCACCGGGACGAATGGCTCGTGATCCTTGGGCATGTCGTCGCGAATCTCCTCGCACGATGTGCGCCTCGTCGATTCTCTCTCCACCTGAGCTCGGGCTAAACACTCGATCCAAAACGCCAACACCTCGTCCACAACGTCCCTGAGCGCGTTATCGCTCGTCAACGCTCGCATGCGCGTCTGTGGTAACCCCGTATCTGCATCCATCACCGGCTCGCCGTTTTCATCCGTCTCGGGCTCCGACAACAACTCCTTAACCGACTGTCTCGTCTTCCTGTCATCGATCGCGAGCAGCGCAAACAGTCCCGGAAACGACCCACACGGTCGCTCCCGTATCTCTCGCATCAAAGACGTCGCCCACTCATCCCCACCCGCCTTCGCCTTCTCGCAAGTCTCCGCGAACGCCCGCGCCGCCGCCTCGTAAATCGCCCGTCCTCTCGCCGGCGCCGGCGCCGTCAAAATCTCCCTCAACGCGTTCCCTCTCGCGCACTCCCTCAAAAATTCCGTCTCTATCCGATCACTCGTTCCTTCGCAATCAAATCCTCGCTCAACGCGTTCAAAATCAAACCTCAACCGTTCGTTCTGAGTCGCCTCTTCGTCTCCCGTCGACTCGACGCCGCCTCGCGCGTCTCGCGCGTCTCGCCGCAGCTCCAAAAACCCATCCAGGCACCGCTCGCACGTCGACGTGCAGTTCACGCTCACGACGCGCGCGTTCTGTCCCTCATCGACGCGTCCGCGTCGCGTCGCGCGATCGACGCGGCGTTTCGCGACGTCGAGATCGCGCGCGTTCGCCACGAGCGTCGCGTCGTTCGCGAGTTCGCGCTCGAGGGCGTCGTACGCGATGCGCGCGACGTCGGCGTCGCCGCAGTACGCGTGCGTGCGCTCGACGTCGGTGAGCTCTTCGAACAGGCGCGGCATCGCGCGCGCGCGCGCGCGCCACTGGCGACGGGCGTCCGTCGATCGTCGTCGCGACCACCGGTCGCGACTTTAATTACACCGACGGCGCGTCCGAACGCGCGCGCGCGACGACAAACGACGCGGGACGACGCGGACGTCACGCGCGCGCCGTTCGACGCGCGTCGCGTCGCGAAATGCGTCGTTCGACGCGCGCGCGTCGCCGATGGTTGACGAAGGTGACGCTTCGACAGTTTCGATGCGACGTCTCGACACACCGAGGCGACGGACCGAACGACGCGGGCGCGAATCGCGACGGCGGCGCGCGCGCGCGGCGGCGACGCGTCGCGCGGTCGAGTCGCGCGCGCGTTGAGACGCGCGGCGATCCGCGGACGTCGGTCGAGCGCGTCGAGGAAAAAGAGTGAGAAGCGTCAGAAAAGTCTCTTCGGTTCTCGGCGCGAGTGAGGGCGCGCGCGCGCGCGCGCGGGATGACGACGACGACGTGGGACGTCGTCGTGCGCGCGGGTGTCGTTGAAGACGATCGGGCGAGCGAGACGGTGCGAGATCGGGTGACGCACGTCGTCGGGGGTGGTGGGTTCGAGCGCGCGAGGGCGAGGACGTTTGAGCGGCGCGTCGTCTTCGTGGACGCGAAGAGCGAAAAGCGCGCGAAATCGAATTCGAAACGACGTGACGCGGTGGAGCGAGATTCTGATCACGAGAGCGCGCGCGCGGCGCACGCGGCGGTGAAGGTTCGTGATGCGGCACTGATGCGGATGGATTTGGTTTCGCGCGGCGGCGCCGACGACGTCTCGCGCGTCGATTTAGCGAATCGTCGCGAGTGGCTGCGTGCGTCGAAAACGTGCGCGCCGGCGATCGCGAGTCGTTCTTTCGAGAATGTGCGCGTGAAAGATGCGATGCAGAAGATCGATGAGGCGCACGGGGACGGGATTCGAGCGATGCGGGCGTTGTGTTTTAAATCAAACGCGCGAGCGAGATCCATCGCGAGCGACGCGTCGTCGGCGACGCACGTCTTAATCGAGACGCGCGATGACACCGACGACGAAACGAACGACGATGACGAGGGATTCGGTATCGCAGTGACGACACGCCACGTCGTGCGAACCGTTCGTGAGTACCGTCCGCGTTGGCGTTCATGGCTTCCGGAACGCGTGCCGGGACAAAAGCCGTTGCCGCCGCCGCGACGAGCGTGTACGGCGAGCGCAAAGAAGTTAATTTCGATCGACACCGTCACGGTGGCCGAGCCTGTGGTGAAAACGACGAGTGTGCGTGTTGACGATGAGTCTTCGTCTGAAGATTGGGCGTGGCCTTTTCTCGACACGGGGTCCGTGGCGGATGGTTTGATTCGCGTAGCGTGTGCGCGAAGCGACGAGCGCGCACGAGCGCCCGCTGCCGCGGTGGAGATCACAGATTACAACAATCTGACAAATTCTGCGACGTTCACATACGAAGACTTATTTGATCGCAGTGTTAAAGCTGCCGCCTTCATGCGCCACGTGCTCGGCGTGCGCCCAGGCGACGTCGTGGGCGTTTTGAGCAGTAACTCTCACCAAGTCTATCTTCTCCATCACGCGTGCAGCTTGGTCAGATGCACACTCCTGAATCTCAACACGCATTTGGTCGCTCGCGAGCTGTCGTACATCGTTCGCGACTCGCACTGCAAGTTCATCTTCGCTCGAGCGAGTCACGCCGACGTCCTTCACGAAGTGATCGACGCGAGCAAGGTGTCCGCGATCGACGCCGTGGTTTGGATCGGCGACTCGCCACGTTTCCCGCGAAGCGTGAAAAATTTCGACTGGACGCTCGATGTCATGGCGTACGAGGTCCTGAGTCGCGCTTTCGTTGTGAATAACGCCGAACTCGCGAGTAAGCGCAACGCGCATTTGTACTACACGAGCGGCACAACCGGGAATCCGAAAGGGGTGACGTTGACGCATGACATTGTCCGAGCGCACGCGCACGCAACCGGCGAGGAAATGCGTCTGCAGGAATCCGATGTATGGCTTCATGCGGCGCCAATGTTTCACTTAGTTGACGCGTTCGCAATTTACTCCATCACGAACGTCGGCGGTCGGCACGTCTTCTTGCCCGCGTTTGAGGCGTCACGGCTGTTGCGAGTCGTCGCTTTTGAGCGTGTTACCGTGAGCAATCTTGCGTCAAGTATGGTATCAATCTTAGCACACAACCCATTTTGCGATGTGTGCGATTTGTCGTCTTTACGTGTGGTTTCGTGCGGCGGATCGCCTTTGCCGCCGACTGTAGTCAAGCGCGCAATCGCGTTGTTTGGATGTGAATTCTTCGTGAGTTACGGCATGACGGAGTGTTGCGGGAAAATATCTATGAGCATTTTGAGTGATGACTTTCGTGAAGCTCGCTCACTTGAAGAGCAGTTGGACGCGATATGTACGAGCGGAAGGCCATTCTCATTGATGTCGGTCAGAGTGACGAGGAGCGACGACCCAGACGAAGACGTTCCGAGCGATGGAGAAACGGTTGGCGATGTACGCGTGCGCGGCCCTACGGTGTTTGCGGAATACTTGAATGATGCGGACGCGACGCATCGTGCCTTCGACGAAGATGGTTGGTTCGCCACGGGCGATCTCGGCGTGATGCGTCCGGATGGTTATCTTGTTGTCGTTGATCGTAAAAAGGATATGATTTTAAGCGGCGGCGAAAACGTTTACTGCGTCGAAGTGGAGCGTGTCTTGCACTCTCACGATTCTGTGCAACAAGCGGCAGCTTTCGGCGTTCCACATGCGATCATGGGTGAATCTGTGCACGCTGCGGTGACTCTGTGGGGTGAATCTGCCTCAGCCGACAAAGATGCCATCGCGCGAGCGCTTTCCAAGCATTGCCGTGAACGTCTGAGTGAGTTCAAGTGTCCAACAGAGATTCACATCGTCGACGTGTTGCCGATGAATGCGAGTGGGAAGATTTTAAAACGCAATTTGCGCGAACTCGTTACCGATGAGGCCCATCATCGTCGTTCACAAAACGAGACGCGTTATTTGCAAAGGCAATTTTCTCGCGCTGTCATCACGACAGAGCCATCAAAGCCAAAGTCGATCACATCCAAAGAAGACGTCGATGCCGATGACGACATTCCAGGCGCGGAGATGTACGTTTCAGCTCTAGTACCGCTCGCCGCGGGCGATATAGAATGTAGGTTGTCGCTGCACGGCGAACGTTGGATCGTCTTTGGCTCGCACGCGAGATTGCAAGATTTGATTAAATCACTTGGCGCAGACGTTGAGGCGACGAATCATGTCGTAGATGCTCGAGAAGATTGGTTCGCGCACGCATCTCGCTATCGAAAGTATTTAGTTGACGTTAAAAGTGGCGATACCATCGTGCTCGCAGAATGTCTTCAGTGTTTTGAGTCGAAAACGGACGGTGAGGCGAAAGCGGTGGCGGCGGCGACGTACCTCGCCGCAGGATTGGTGCTATCTCTCATACGCGCCATCGAAGCCGCCAATGTGAAGAACGTCCGAGTCGTCGTCTTAACATCCAATGCTTTTGTGGCGAGCGACGAAGCTGAACTCGATGGCATCCGCGATGGCCGCATCAGTCACGCGCCATTGATCGCAATGATGCGCGTCTTGCGCCGCGAGCATACTGGGATTGACTTCGCCACACTAGATGTATCGCAAGATGGCGAACGATTGGCGGGACCGGATGCATTGAAGCTTGCGATTCAACGGATCACTGACGACGAGAGCGTGTTTGCCGAGCGAGAGCTCATCGTTCGCGACGCGTCTGTGTCGACTCCTCGACTTCGACGCGCGTATCTACGCGGTGAGTCGCGGCTCGTCCACATGTTCGCATCCGGCGCGTCGTGCGTCATCATCGGCGGACTAGGCGCGTTGGGTGCTATGCACTTGAACTTTGTGGCAAAACAATTCAACATCCGCCGATTTGTGCTCGTCGGTCGAAGTATTCGAGAAAATGCCATCGCGAGCGTCTCCGACGCCGTCACGAACTCGAACGCGACGTCCATCGACATCGTCGCCGCGGATTGCTGCGATGAGGACCAAGCGCGTGCAGTCTTTCTCTTGTCTGAACCCGTGGCTTTGACTTTGCACTTGGCTGGCGTTTTAAACGAACACGCCGCTGTGGATGTGACGCGCGCGAGCTTCGTCGCCGGAGCCGAAGCCAAAATTGATGGCTCGTTGAACATCTTCGCCGCCTTGTCCGAGCGCTCATCGCAGCTCGCGATCGCGTCGACTTCTATTTTCGGACATATCGGGCAATTGCGTTTGACGTCTTACGCCGCGGCGAATGCGTTTCAAGACGCGCTATGCGCAGTGAAGGATCGATCGACGGGTGGGGGACCAGACCGCGTCGTCGCCGTGCAGTGGGGCACTTGGGACGAAGCTGGCATGGCGGCTCGCTCGGGCGCGGCGTTTCGAGCGTACTGGACCAACCTTGGTATGGGTTTCATCACACCAGCTGCTGCGCTGGAATTCGTTCGCCGGATTGTAGAAGCACGCGCAATCACTCCGCCGTCGATGGCGTGCTTTCCACCGACGGATTGGTTCAAGTTCTTCAACGCCACGCGATCCGCCGGCGCGCCGCCGGCGTTTATCGAGGAGTGCTTGCCGCCGCCAGATGATTCAAGCTCGAGCTCTAGCGTAAGCTCGGAGCCGTTGACGACGAAGGCTATGGATCCATGTTTCATCAGCACGGTGCGAGGCGTAGTTCTCGAAGTTCTCGACGCCAAGACAATTGACGACGACGCGCCGCTCATGTCCGTCGGGCTCACGTCTACTCGAGCTATTCAACTCACAGATAGACTTTCGAAGGCGACTGGTCGCGCTGTTCCTTCGACTTTAGCGTTCGATTATCCTACACTTCGTGATATTTTGGCGCACTTTGTGTCCGACAACGATTTGCATCTGCGCTCAATGTCTCCCAGTGTCGTGGAAACAGGACGAGATGAAATCACTAAAGTATATTTCATCGCTAGTGCGAGCATCGCTCCGAGCGCCATAGGGCGAGGAAAGTTTATGGATGGTGGAGACTCCGTGGATGTCGTACCTCTGACGCGTTGGGACACGGCAGTCGCGGAGTCACTCTGCGTCTTCGGCGTCTTCGTCGAAGAGTGCTTCATGTTCGACGCTCGCGTATTTGGTGTCTCGCACGCCGAAGCGTGCGTCATTGATCCTCAACAACGTCTGGTTTTACGTGTCGTCGCATCATTGCCAAAGCCGACTGCGGCTGCGAGCGTGCATCTTGGTGTTTCCCAAGTCGAGCACCCTCGCATGCACTTAAACGCAAGAATCGAGACACTCTCGCCATACTACGCGACATCGGCACATCTTTCCGTCGCCGCCGGTCGAGTGTCGTATGTTTTCGCCCTCACAGGATGTGCAGAGAGCATTGACACCGCGTGCTCGTCGTCACTTGTCGCCATTCACCGCGGGTTTGTATCGCACCATCGCCGGGATGATGCGCTCGCTGGCGGGGTGAATTTAACGTTAGATGTCACCTGGAGTTTGGCGTGTGCAGCGGCTAATATGCTCGCGACCGATGGTCGATGTAAGACGCTCGACTCGAGCGCCGACGGCTACGTTCGCGCTGAACAATGTTCGATGACGTTGGTTGGATCAGATTTAGAGCGATCGTTCGTTGAGCTCGCGGGCGCGGCTGTGAATCAAGATGGTCGCAGTAGCACATTGACGGCGCCAAACGGTCCAGCACAAACGCGCGTCATCCGAGCTACGTACAATGCTTCGAAACATTCAGAAGACGAAGTTCCGATCTTCGTAGCGATGCACGGTACCGGCACTGCGCTCGGTGATCCCATCGAAGTCGGCGCGCTTCGAGCGGCTGCGCGCGACGGCGTCATCATTCGCGTTTGCGCAGTGAAATCAATCGTAGGTCACAGCGAGCCGGCGAGCGGCGTCGCGGGGCTGCTTCTCGCCGCTGATGGTGTTCAAACGTTCAAGTCTACGGCGATGACGCATGTGCGCGCCGTGAATCCGCACTTGACGAGCGGTGACAACGCGCTCGACTTGGCGATTCCTCGCGCACGCGTCGCGATGACTGATGCGGAGTCAGCCAGTGCGTCGGCGTTCGCTTTTCAGGGCACAAATGCGCATGCTTTAGTTCGACGGATCGTCTTTCGCGGCGGCGAGTCCACCGCTGCGTCGCCGATGACTGCGAAGCTCGAGCGATCGTTTGCGTGTTGCCAAGCCAGATTTGGGCACGGTTGGATTAAGCACGGGGAAATTTTGTACGGTCGCATCGTTTATGTGGCAAAACTTGTCGCGGATTCGCGCGCAAGCGCAGCTCTATTTGATCACGCGGTGCATGGCGAACGCATCGCGCCCGGAACGTCCCTGCTCGAACTATTCCTTGAGAGCTTCACGCAGAGCGTTTCGAGCGGAGCCAATCACGGTTGCGACATCGTCATTCCACATGCCATGCGATTGGTATCGGACAAAAAGAACGGCGGATTGGTCGTAAATGTAATCGCGAGACGACATGACGGCCGCGCGAGCGTGACTACGGGTCCGCTTTGTCGTCCTCGGACGCACTTGTATGGCCGCGTGTCGCAAATCACCGCCGTGGGTAAACCGATGCATGGCCATCGTCAACTATTTGCGAATAAAAGTGCAATAGTAGCAAAGATCACGCGAGAACACGCAAGTGCTACCCGCCAGTCGCAAAACACTACCGTCAATGTGTATGCTCTCGACGCCGCCATTCATTTAGCTGAAGGCGTTTTACAATGGGACGGCAAGTTCGCCGCTCGTGTACCAGCGGCTTTGGAATCTATATTTTGTGCGTTTCGTCATCGAGGCGACGGTTGGCGCGAGCCACGGACAATGTACACGGAGTGCGCGACGACGAAGGATGGCGGCGACAGATCGCGGAGAGCGTATCACAATCACACAATTCCGGGAACTGTTCTCAAACAGCTTGACATTCGGCCACCGTTCCGATTCGTGCGCGCGGATAAGGACTCGCCGATCGTGGATGATGCGAAAAAAATAGCGTCGAACCCGAAGTCATACTCGATGTATGTCGCGATAGCACTCGTCACGGCGTCGACGCGAACGCGAAAGCCTGCAAAGCGCGAGCATTTATCGCCCAGTGCGCGAGCGCAATCCAATAGCGGCACAAGGTCAGTGACGGCGTATGTTCATCACCTATCCCTTCGATTCAAAGTGCTGTACACGATAACTTTGCACACCTTCGGCGCATCATCGAGCACATTTGATGCGCCGTCTGCTTTAGTCGGCGCTACGCGAAGCGCGGCACATGAACTTGCGTCAGAGTACGAGTTCAAGTGCGTCGATCAGCATGTGAACGCAGTCGAGACGGATGAGGACGGTGCGTATGATCCTTGGCAGACGGCAACGTTCCAACATGATTCGTTAGTCATACACACGCTCGCCTTAATGCCATCATCGGCATTGACGGAGCCCGTACGCCGTCGCGAGTTACTCGAGCGTGCCGCGAATCCGGCGCCTCCGCTGCTTGTATTCGGTGGATTCGGCGCCTTGGGTGCTCGCGCGGCTCAAGGTTACACGCACGGTGGTGATAATCGTCGCGTGATAGTTGTTGGTAGATCTGGACGTGCTCGTAACGTGGCACGACGAACGTCGCATTCGGCAATCATTCGCGCTCGACGGCTAGACACCGCCGTGATCGAAGACGCGCGAGATAACAACTTAGATCCGATGACGCATCGATCGCGCATGGTGTACGCAAGTGGCGTTTTAGCCGATGCATATGCACGTAATGTTACTGCGAGGTCGGTCTTCGCCACGTTCGGGCCGAAAATGGTGCGAGACGACTTCATGGATGTTTCGTTGAGAGCGTCTGAGTGCACGGCGGTGTTTTCAAGCGCCACCGCATGTGTGGGGAACGCCGGTCAAATATCGTATGGCGCGGCGAATGCGACGCTCGATCGACGGGTCTCCGCGGCGTCGCGCGCTGGTTTGAAAACGATTTCATTGCAATGGGGTGCGTTCGCCGGAGGCGGCATGGCGGCGGGCGTAGAGACGCGCATGACGCGAATCGGCATAGGTTTGCTTCCCCCGAGTGTGGGCGTGGGCATCTTGCGGGCGTTCATGGTAAAATGTTTCAGTACATCACGTTGCTGTGTCGGCGCGTTCGATTGGGCGACGTATACCGAACATCATGCGCGCGCAAACGTGTCGCCATTTTTTGCGAACGTTGTCGGTGTAGCATCTTCATCCGGTGGCGAGAAACACGTCACGCAGCTTCAGCCGAAACAATCTCGCGGTTCAGCCGTCGCCCTGGACGCAAAGCAAATCGTTTATGATGCCATGAAAGCGATACTAGGATCAGACGCAAGTGTGAGCGACGCAAACGCACCGTTTTTCTCGCTGGGTCTGGATTCGCTATCGAGTGTGGAATTCACGACGGCTGTCGAGAGCAAGTTAGACCATCGACTTCCCGCCACACTCGTCTTCGACTACCCAAGTCCTTTGGCGTTGGTGCGGTACATTCAGTCGCTTCAAGAAAGCGCTACGACGATGGCTGCAAAAGGTGAGTTCGACGACCGTCTTCTACCTGAGCGCGATGAAGCACAGAACGAACGCGACGTCGTTTCAGCAGCCGGCGCCGACGCGCCGGGAGCATACAACCACCGCGGCTTTGACATCGGCCACCAGCCGTGGCGAGGCGATGACAGAGTATCCCGAGTCATGTTTGATCGATGGGATTGCGAACGCACTGAGTACGCCACCATTCCAAGATTCGCTGGGTTTTATGCTTGCGATAGCTTTTGGCGAAACTTTGATTCACAGACTTTTGGTTTGCAAACGAACGAGCTCGTCGTCATGGATCCACAACAAAGATCAATTTTGCACCGCACGGCGGTATCATTGCGACGCATGTGTGTTGATGATGGGCGTGCATCAGTATACATCGGTGCAGCGACGAGTGATTATAAATCGATCGTGTATGAAGCGCGATTCGAAGCGAATCCATTCTTCTCTACGGGAAGCGCGTTCATCTCCGTCATCGCCGGTCGAGTGTCGTTCGTCTTCAATCTCTCTGGTGGATCTTTGGCTATTGACACCGCGTGTTCGAGCGCGATGTGCGCGATACACGTCGCTCGCGGCGATGTGGATGTACCTCTTCGAATTACCGGCGGTGTCAATGCGCTCTTGGACGCTCGCTCAAGCGCGATGTTCGCCGGCGCGGGTATGCTCGCCAACGATGGGCGATGCAAAACATTTGACGTAGCTGCGGATGGTTACTCTCGGGCTGAGGCGTGCGCTATCGTCGTCATTCATCGTTATTGCGTCAAACCGACTGCATCGATCGTTTTGTTAGCGGGTACCAGCGTGAATCAAGATGGGCGTTCATCCGCGCTCACGGCTCCAAATGGACCATCGCAGACACGCGTGATTCGCGACGCGACTTGCGTGATCGACAGAACTGATCTGCGGCTGCTGAGTCTCCACGGTACAGGTACACCTTTGGGTGACCCCATTGAAATCGGCGCCGCTTCCGCGGTGATCCCGACGAACGCAGTGCTGATGGCGACAAAGACTTCGTGCGCACATTCAGAATCTCCATCTGGATTAATGGGCGCCCTCGCCGCATTAACGACGCTCACGCACGCGGCTACGTTAGCGATCGCGCACTTGCGGATTCTAAATGCGTACGTCGAGCAAGTGCTCAAAACGACCGACTTTGCGACGCCGAGAACAAAGTTTGCCGTCACGCGCGCGGGGACGTCGAGCGCGGCAGGCGCGAGCGCATTTGCGTTCCAGGGTACAAACGCGCACGGTGTATTTACTCGATCTCACGTGTCTTCGTGTGGGACTGGAGCTCGAACAAGGCTATTCTGGCACCAGATACGGTCGTGGCCCGCGCCTCTCGCGTCTCCTTTGATTCAGCGACGCTATGATGATATATTTTCCATTCGCCCGAACATCGGCACGTATGATCATCGAGTGCGCGATCGAGCGATTCTTCCGGGCGCTGCCTACCTCGAATGCATTCATGCTTACAGTAAACTTATGAACGCTACATTGACCATCGCGCAGTCAGCGTGCTTCAACGCGCCGTGTCTTCTTACGACTCCGGAAGCGCACGTGTATCTCAGAGTATCACCACGGTTTGGGCGCTCAACGTTTGAATCGTACAGTGATCGTACATTGTTCGCGTTGGTCAATGTGGCCACAGCGTCCATATATCAGGTGGCGCATCGTTTTGATGTGCCAACGCGTCAGCGTCGAATATTTGAAGTCGCTGGAATCGTGTCTCGTTCGTCTTCAAGGGCGGTTGAAATTGACGCCTCGTTTCATTTCATTTCCGCGACGTGGCGCAACGACGACGGCTTGCGAATTCCACGAACGGTGGATTTTTCTTGCTTGACAGAAAAGCTTTTGGGCAGATCCATGGGCATCGCGTACGTCTCTCCGCATATGCACGTGAGTAAGCATGCGTCGGTGGACGCTCGTGTGGTCGGATTACGAATGGCGCCGCTCTCTTCGTCTCGGGTGACATTTAAATCGCCGACGCCGCGAGCGTACGTCGTTGCCCGTCGGCGAGTTGTGTCACGCCGTCCGTCGCAATCTATCACCTTATCGTGGAACGTTAGTAATCATACACGTTCAGCGCTTGTCGCGTTGACAGTTCCTTGGGCGTCGGCATCTTTGGCGATTTTGTCTGAGTCGTGTGCGTTCTTTGGCGCAGTTGCATTGGCGCGGTCAGTTGCGATGGAGTCGTCGCGAGTACGCTTTATTCAAGTGAATGATGCGCACAAGCACATGCTTGATCGACATCGGGTAGTATCCGAAAAATGTTTAAACACGCGCGCCCCGCTCGCGCATTTTGAGCGAGTCTGCCGCACGATGGACGAAATGTTGATCATTGGAGGCGCCGGCGCTTTGGGTCGGCACTTCACAAGGTATTTCGGCGCGTTTACCCATGTTCGATGGACATCGACTTCTGGACGCGCGCGCATACTCGCCTATTCAGCAGTCGATACAATGCTACAAGTTGACGTCCAGTCGAGTGACGCGCCACCGCCGTCGCTCGTTGTGCGCGCGAGCGGTGTGCTCGCAGATGCTTCTTGGCGCAACGTCGCCGCGCGGTCTGCGCGTTTGGTCTTCGCTTCGAAATTCGTCGGCATGGACGACTACAGCGCGCACGTTCCAGTAGTTCGCGCGGTTGCGCTTTCGTCAATAGCTGGTTTGCTTGGTTCACTCGGGCAGGCTGTGTACGCCGGGGCAAACCAAATGTTGGATGAACGATGCAAGACGTTTGCCGCAAGAGGCTTGGACGCAAAGGCGTTGCAGTATGGTCCGTGGCTGGGCGAAGGTATGGGGAATGACGACGCCGTGCGAACGCGTCTGAAGATGATCGGTATGGGTTACTTGGATCCACAGATAGCGGTGGCGGCGACACGAGCCATCGCGATGAACATGTGCTCGCCGACGGTGACGTGCGTGGCGACGGTGGATTGGACGACACATGCGAAGGCGACTCATCGCGGCAGCGATGCCATGCTCGAGAACCTCACCGTTGACATGACAGACAACGGTATACCGAATTCGAACGTCGTAACGTCCAACGTCGCAGAGTCCCATCTCACGGCTGCGACAACGAAATCTTGGAGTCACGCTGCGGCGCTCAAGGTTATATGCGCATGCGTGGAGCGCGCCATCGGATCAAGCACGGACGCGAGCGTGCCCTTCATGGACGCAGGTGTAGACTCGGTAACGTCTACGGATATATCCGGCGAGCTCTCGCGTGCGTTCGCGATGACCCTCCCGGCAACGTTTTTGTTCGACTATCCCACGCCCATTTCTGCAGCGACGTTCATTTCACGTGAATTGAAGAGTATTACAACGCCATTGTCAGATGTCGTCGCGTCTTCGAGCGTGGAGGACGCAAAGCGTAGCGTATTCTTAGACGGCATTTGCGCGTTTGATGCCTCGCCGAACGCCGTCGATGACATCAACCCAATTCATAGCGACAAATGGGACATCAACGCGGCGCGATGCGCCGATAACTTGAGACTTCCCGCTGCGTTCATGCGGTCGATGTCGCGCCTCGATGCTTTCGACCCCGACGTATTCGGGATGCATGTTGACGAATCACGTCGATGTGATTGTCAGCAACGGCTCGCTTTGCGTGCGGCTTCGGCTTTCCGCGACGCACGTGATACAAAGTTTGCCGTGTATGTGGGCGTTGCAAGTCGTGATTACGGCGACGCCGTGAGCGCGACATTTTCATCGAGGACTTCATACGACGCCGTGGGATCGTTCGGCTCTGTAGTGTCTGGGCGCATTTCATATGTATTCAATTTCACTGGTCCTGCGTGTTCGATCGACACTGCGTGCTCGTCTGCGCTCGTAGCGGCTCACATGGCGCGCGCAGAGATGGCGCTCAGACTGTTTGAAGACGCGTGCACGGGCGGCGTCAACGTCATCCTGCGGCCGACGGTGACGGAACAGTTTAATCGCGCGGGAATGCTGTCGCTGAGTGGGCGATGTCAGACACTCGATGCTGCGGCGGATGGCTATGTCCGTGCCGAATCGTGTGGCTTATTACGCCTGGTCGTATCCGAAGAATCCTTCAAGCGCGTGGCCAACTTTCGCGCGAGCCGGGTGAATCAAGACGGTCGTTCGAGCTCGCTCACTGCGCCAAACGGTCCATCTCAAATGGAAGTCGTCGTGGCTTGCCAACACGACGATGCCTTCGTCGCACACCTGCACGGCACAGGGACACCATTGGGAGATCCGATCGAAGTAAACGCATTGCTCGAGTGTCGCTCCATGGTGCGATTGGAGGCGAGTAAGAGCTGGATCGGGCATGCCGAACCGGCGAGCGGCATCATCTCCGTCGTGTACTTGATGGATCAATTTTCCGCGAGGCGATCGTCAGGAATCGCGCGATTGACGCGTGTCAACAGTTATATCGCCACAGCGAACGATGTGCGAATATGTGTGCACCGTATTCGAGCGCCGACGACAAATTTGTTGTCTGCCGGCGCGTCGGCGTTCGCTTTCCAAGGTACCAACGCGCACGTGGCGCTACGATTCAATCAATGCAACAATCGGTCGTATATCACGCAAAGATTAGGTGTCGAAAACGCGCGTCGCGTGTGGTTTGAACCGTTTGCATTTGTCACGCTCACGCGGGTCAACGTCACACACGTAGACGTCATTCTATGGATGGGTAGTGTCGCCGCAATCGTGGGAGTCGAGGATCATCGCGTTCGCGCACGTGGCTTATTTCCAGGAGCTGGGATGATGAGACTCGTCGCCTCGGCGGGAGTGACGTGTCTCGACACACACGATGCGCGATCGTCGCTCGCGTGCGTTGGCGCAGTGATTCCGTCGTCCTGGCTCATGTCTGAAGGCGGTGGTAGATATGAGTTGCGATTGCGACAGGACACGGGAGTGTTTGATATTGCAACACAACATTGTGTGCGATTTAAAGCCACGTCATCGTCCTGCTCCAAAAGTGGTACTCTTTACAAAAGTAACGCTGGCTCACACCAATCGCAGCTCGGGCGAGAAGGGTCACGCGCCAGACATTCGTTACCGCTGGATGCCGAATTCATCTACGAGGCGCTCGCGAAACGGGGACTCGAATACGGTCGCCGATTCCGTGTTTTACGTACTGTTCGCACTCAGAACGCACATGTCATGTCTCGAATCGCCGTCATAGCGGGCGTTAGCGATGAGTTGGACCGGATTGCAGCTTTGGACGGCGCCATGCAGCTCGCAGCGCCGACCGCGTTGAATGTGAAGCTTGCAGTTCCGGTGGGATGTGATGCATATTTGGCTTGTGCAACTGACGATGTTACACGCAATGGGTTTGTTGCCGCAAATGTTCATTCATCATCTACTTCGGAACACACGATGGTTTCGGATGTCGATGAACAGGACGCGTTTAGATTGCTTCGTCTGTGCGCAAAAACGATTGGGAAAATTGGGCAGGTACGCCGAGCTTCCGCCGCGGCGTCGTATTACGTGGAACGACACGCGCTCGTCTTTTTGGCGAACAAGACGTTCGGTGACCTCGTTCGCGATCACGCGCGGTGCGCAACATCTGTTTTAGAGTCACTCACTTGTGTTCGCGAGGACATCGGTGCGGATGTCCGTGGCGTAGAGACGGAGCACGCACTCGGATTAGTCAAGTCTGTAGCGAGCGAGACGTTTCTGCACGATATACGCTCGAACGGATCTCGTGCGAGTGAATCTCATGAATGCGTGGATCGACTCGCCTCCAGTAGCGCGCATCGCTCGATTACACCACGGCGGATTGGTTTCGGCGCGGCGATCGAGTCGCCGCAATCAATAGAAGGTGTCAGAGTTATTGGCGCGTTCGGTGCGCTCGGCGCAGTCGCAGTACGTTCGGCGATAGAGAGTAGCAATCCGTCTCATATGTCACTCACTGGCCGGACCGGACGCGGTCAGTATGATTTTCAAACGTCATCAACATTCGCACTTTTGTGCGTTCTCGATGGTTCCGCACGAGACGCCGCAAGTCGAAATTTACCAAAGTCGAAATCGATTCATCGAGATTATTTCGTCAGCGGCGCGATCATCGATGCTTTATTGCGTAATCAGTCCGTGGCAGTGATGCGCTATGTGTTCGCGCCGAAGACGCACGCCATCAAACTCGAGACACAAGACGATCACCGTTCGCGCTGCTCAGTCTCCGTGTACTTTTCTAGTATCGCGGCGTTATTAGGATCGTCCGGGCAAGCAAACTACGCTGCAGCGAACGGGACGGTAGATAATATGGCGCGGTGTAGACGTCATACTGGTATGAGTGCCGTCTCTGTTCAATTTGGTCCTTGGGCATCACGTGGGATGGCGACGCGCAACGCAGCGACCATGCGTCGATTAGAGAGTATGGGCATCGGCGCTTTGAGCGCGGACGAAGGCGTCATGGCGCTCTTAAGCGCGTCAGATTATACGAGCACAGTACGTGCCGTGATATGTTTTGCTTCATTTAACGTCCCCGTGCTTGCGCAGGCGTTCGAGCATCTTCCTGAACTATTGTTGGATCTCTCGCCACCTACCGTTGCATCGAAAGGACTGAGTGTCTCTTCACCGACCGCTCCTCCGGCAATCTCACTGGATGCAGAACGAGTTGAACGTGACATTGCTGGTATCATCGAGCGTGCGCTTGGTTGCAAGATAGCACGCGATGCGCCGCTAATGCAGTCCGGTCTCGACAGTCTCAGTGCCGTGGACGTCGCGAGCGCAGCGAGCGAGCGGTTCAAGGTCAATCTTTCTTCCACTACGTTCTTCGATCACCCCACGATAGTCGCCGCAGCGCGTGAAATCGTTCGATTACGGCTCGGTCGCGACGCGTTGGCGATGCATCATCGAGCGACTGAACGCACGGTGATGAGATCTGAAACTGAAGCGTCGTCACTGCCTCGCGTCGTCGCTCGCGCCGGCGAACTCGCGTTCGGAGCTATGGATCGCGATTCCGTTCGTTTCATTCCTGTGGAGCGCGAATCTAGTTCATACATTGACGCACCGAACGCATTCAATGGCTTTGCGACGACTTTTCTACGCGTTTCAGAGTTCGATTCATACGCATTTGGTCCCGCGACGGCATCTGAACTCATCAGATTGGACCCACGTCAGCGACTTTTGATTGATGCCGCGGCGAAGTGCCTTTTCGATCTCAAATCTGAGCCAACAGTTGGGACCGGTACGTACGTCGGATGCGCCGGGAAAGACTATGTAAACTTATTACGCCTACACGGTATGGAATATGGCGCGTTCGCCGCGGTTGGGAATGAAACGTCCGTCGTCGCCGGTCGCTTGGCGTACGTCTTTGGACTTCAAGGCCCAGCGCTGAGCGTAGATACAGCGTGTTCTTCATCCCTCTGCGCTGCGTCGCTTGCACTAATGGGATGTTCGAGTACGCCGCGAGCGCTCATCGCAGGCGCGTCACTCGTGTTTACGGATGATATGCATCGAGCGCTCGGTGGCGCCGGCATGCTAAGCGCCACGGGTCGATGTCGCGCGTTTGATGCCGAAGCTGATGGGTATGGGCGTGCAGAAGCGATTGAGGTGCTCGTGTCTGACGTAAACGGGTCTATCGGTGCAGTTTTTGCCGGTGGAGCGATGAATCAGGATGGTCGTTCGAGCTCATTGACGGCGCCGAGTGGGCAAGCCCAGCGAGACGTCATCGAGCGTGCAAGCGATGCTGGAGAGCGATGTGCGAGAGTGTTGCACGCGCACGGCACGGGTACTGCACTAGGCGATCCAATTGAAGTAAATGCGGCAGTGTGCGCGCTCGAGCGAGCAACTGAGACGTTGCAGTTTCAGGCATTGAAGTCTTGGATCGGACACTCTGAGCCGGCGGCTGGGATTGTCTCGCTCGCTGTCGCGCTCGCCATGGCGCTGGGAGCTCGACGATCGAGCGGTATCTGCCATCTGCGGCGCGTAAACGATCACGTGCGGTTCATGAGCGGCAACAGTGACTTTATTGCCGTCGCGCCGCGAACACGCGTGGCGAATGAGTGCGCGTCCGCAGACGGCCGTTTGCTCGCGCACGCGAGCGCTTTCGCGTTCCAAGGGACCAACGCGCACGTTGTCTTATCAGCATCATCTTCTGAGCTGTGTACGAACGTCATCAGGCACGCAAAACGTGTCATCACGCATTCGCACAGATACTGGCCCGCAAAGGCCCACTTGGTTCGTTCGGTGACGTGCTCGCGCCATCTTGCGATGCGACTCGAGCTCATTTCAGAGGATACAAGTGTAATCCTCTTGATGTCCGCCGCCGCATCGTGCGCTTTGAACGGCGACGCGTGCGTGTTCGTGGATTTTGTGACCACGCATGAATGCCGCGCCGTTCGTCGGCTCGAAGTAAAAGGAGGTTCGATTCGATCACCTTCGCTTTCGGCTTACGTTAGACGGCGAACAACGCGCATTGGCCAAGTCAGAGATCTAGTCGTGTCCGCGTTTACGTCGGCGACAGTGCGCTGTGTGCGTCTCATGCGCTCGTCCACAGTTACTGGTGTACTGAATGGTACACCCGCAACGTGTGACGCGTTCGTCGTGTCGCAGAATTCATTGGAGTTTGGTCGGCTCATCGCCGCGGAAACGTATTCTGGAGGACTCTCTGTCTGCGCCTCGCGAGGAATTCTACTTCACGCCGCTGGTCTCTCTCGACATCATCGACGACTTAAGTCTCCACGACGTCAAGTCGTATGCTACGAAATTGTCGATAACGACGAAGTCGTTGTCCCGAGAGGTGCACGGGAGACGTCAATGGTGATAGTTTTAGTACAAACGGTGCTTCCGTTCAGTCAATCAGCAACAGATCCATTGGGAGGCGCCTTCCGCGTTGTCCTTCGATGTGCCGACGAAAGTCGCCCACGACAGCGCCTAAGACCAGTCGCGAGCGACTACTGCACCGATCATCGAGGTTCTTTGCGCAAAGAAACATTATCCGGTGCGCTTGTGCTCGGCGGCACAGGCGCACTCGGTCGAGCCATCGTCACGTCCATCTTGGTTGATTCAACATCTTACTCACGAACTGGAAGAACGCAGTACACTGTGTCAGACCACGAAATAGTTCGCATAGACTGCGCTGTACGCGCAGATCTAGCAGCGGTACCGTCACGGCGCCATAGGAAACTGGCCTTGCACGCCGGCGGTGTATTGTTGGACGGCGCGTTGATAAACCAAACTCACGACGCCGCTCGGCGCGTTTTCGCACCGAAGCTTCCCGCGGCGAAGAACGTGGTCGATATCAATTCAAAGTGTTCGCGACATATTTTGTTTTCATCAGTCGCCGCACTCGTGGCGCCTGAAGTGCAAGTGAATTATGCGAGTGCGAATGCAAGCTTGGATGAATACGCTTTGTACTCACGCATGCGCGGGTCATGTGTCACAAGCATACGATGGGGTGCGTTTGAAGGCGTAGGTATGGCAAGCGCTCGGACGCTCGCGATGGGCTTGGCACGACTAGGACTCGAACCGCTTCCGATGCACCGTGGCTTGGAGATTCTAAGAAGCGTCGCGCTTGGCGCGACCACACCGGCGACGTTCGTGGCGTCACCGTTCATGCAGAGTTACTTCCGGCGTGAAACCGAGGAGACAACGACCGCTTCCGAAGCCAGTTCGCTACAGAAACGCAGCAACGCCGCCCATTTTGATGCAAATACTATAACGAGTGGTATTGCGAAGATCGTTCACGGCTTTTTTGGTATGAGAGATATTCCTCTTGACGCTCCGATGATGGCTAACGGCCTGGATTCCATCTCGAGCGTGGAGCTCCGCGACGAACTTTCTCGAGAATTCGACGTTGAACTTCCTACGACTGTGGCGTTCGATTATCCATCGATCAATGCGTTAGCTGCATTCGTCGTTACAGAGCTCGGCACACGTGAAGGTTCCGTCAAAGTGCAAAACATTGACGTCGATGTTCGCGAAGCCAATCCGACCATAGCTCGAACGTTATACGCAATCGCGAGATCTGCGAGATTGTTCACAGGCGACGACGCGAATGACAATCTTCTAAACGAAACGAAAGGCGCTATTGCGGTACCCGCGATGCGTTGGCGAGTCGATGCCGACGGCGTGCGTTTTGCTGCCTTCATAATGAATGTGGATGCATTCGATTATGAATTATTCGTCTCTAGCGCGCCCGAAGCGAGAGCAATGGATCCACAGCATCGCGGCGTGCTCGAACGCGTGTATGCGTGCGTAATGGGACTAAATACTCACATCAACGATGCGGTAGGTGTTTTCATAGGTATTCAGCACTTCGAATATGGCACAATTCAAGATCCGCCTGGCCCGTTTTCAGCCACCGGCGTCGCGCTGTCGGCGTGCTCTGGGCGGGCGAGCTACGTCTTCGGTTTCAACGGACCTTCGCTTAGTGTAGACACCGCATGCTCAGCAAGTCTCACGTCGGTACACTTGGCGATGTACGACCATTCAGCCTCTCGCGCTTACATGTGTGGTGGCGTGAATTATATGCTCGGACGAACGAATTGCGACGCAGTGCACATCGCCGGTATGCTCGCACAAGACGGGCGATGCAAGACGCTAGACTCGCGTGCAGACGGATACGGCAGGGGTGAAGCGGTTGCGTGTTTGCTTCTGTCACCCGACGAAACTGCGTCGTTCTTTGTCGTGTGTGCCAGTGCATGTGGACAAGATGGACGCAGCACCTCGCTCACGGCTCCAAACGGGCCAGCGCAGCGGCGAGTCGTCGCTCAAGCGTGGTTCGCCGTGGAAGATTTCGTCGCGGATATCTCTATGCACGGTACTGGCACGCCATTGGGTGATCCCATTGAATGCGGATCACTTCGTGAATTCGTTGAGCGTGACAGGCGTGGTCGTTCGCTATCGCCCATCACGCTCTTGGCGAGCAAGTCTTCTGTCGGCCATGCAGAAGCCGCCTCAGGCTCGGCATCGTTGCTTCATCTCGCTGCTCGGTTCGATTTGAGCGTCACACCCAGCGTGGTTGGGCTTTCCAGGTTAAATCAGCACGTCGTCGTATCTTCGCTATTCCATATGCCTCGGCAGCGTACGGTGCTGACGATGCGCGATGGCGATGTAGCGTCTGGATGCTCGGCGTTCGCGTTCGTGGGTACGAACGTCCACGTCGTTGTTCGAAAAATCTCGCCGTCAATCGTGGCATCAAATCGTGTCATATTTGATCGTGAATCATTATGGCCTCGCATGCTTCTTCCTGATGTGATCGCGCAATCAGATGGTGCTTTCGTTCGGTTGGGGCGTGGAAACGTGGCGGACTTTGTCGTCGCGCGATTACACGAAGGCGCGACGTGTTGGGCGGTGGCTCGGTTGATGTTGGCGTGTGCGTGTGCATGTGATGGTAACCGTCGACGGCAGCGCGCACTCGCGACCGATGTCGTCGTTCAAGCGATCGCCGTCGCGGTTGACACGGCCGTCGAGGTGAGCGTGCACTGCGATTTGGGTAGCGTCAGTGTTCCGGCGCTCGGCGCTAAAAGTCGGTGTCTCTGTTCCCGGTCGTTGTCGCGCTCTTCACAAGTTGTTCAAAAGTTTAAACCAGCACGTATGCTGTGTGTCGTGCGACACGAGGGCGTCATAGACGCCGTGTCGGTGATAAAAGGTGTCGCAATGACCACCATCGAGGCGTATCATTCGGCGCATTGCGAATCGCTCGTCACCTGTTCGAAGATCACGGCGTTGACGAGCAACTCCACCGCGCGTTATGCTACGCGCGAAATAATGATTGGTTATGGAACGAGTTCCGAAAAATTGACGCCGTTGCTTCTTGCTCGCCCGCGATCGACCGCTATAAGGCAGCCCTACGCGGAACGCGCAAAAATTCAACGAGCAGACGTGACGACGGTTGTGTTCAAAGTCCTTCGAGAGCTCTTTGGCGAAGAAATGGGACCAAACGACGATTTATCGTCGAAAGGGTTGGATTCTATAGGCGCCATTGAGCTCGCGACGACCATCAAGAGAGAGTTGCACATTGATGAAGACGTGGACATGGCCATTTTGGCGACTTTACCGACTGCGAGTAAAATCGTCGCATTCCTACAAGACTTGTCATCATCGACCGTGAACGCGCTCGAAGTTTCGACACCATCGTCGAAGACGGAGAAGTCACAAATGGTGAAGTCTTTGAGGGCGAGCGATCGCACGCCGAGCCTCTACCTCGGTGCACCCGCTTTTGGCGATGGGCCTCTGGCGTACATGAAACTCGTACGAGCGCTCGAACTCGGCGCGCATCCCGCGAGAACGCTCGAGAGAGACGTCACTCAGCAGCCTTGGCCACAGGTCGCGGTCGATCACGCTGATTTGATCATGCAGCAACAAGGGGAGGGCTCGATCGCGATCGGTGGGCATTCGCTCGGTGGCGTGCTCGCGGTGGAGACGGCGCTGGCCATTGAGCGCGCCGGTCGAGAATTGTCGACGATTTTCTTATTCGACGCACCACATCCAGCGCAATTTAAACCCGATTGGAACGACCTCCCAGAGTCTATAAGTGACGACGAGAGTACTGGGCTGAAGTACATGGAAGTTGCGTTGCAGAGCTTCCATTTTGACACCGTCGCCGCTGGATGGTCAAAATTATCACGCGAGGAAAAGTACACCATGTTTGAAAGCGTCGCATTTCAAGCTGTCGGTCGTGAATTCGACGCCAAGAAGTTAGACGAAGACATATCACGCGGACCGTACGCCGCACAGTGGAACAGCGGCATGCCTCTAATGGAAGACGGCTCGATTGATAGCGGCGCGTGGTGGATGTTGTGCGGCGTCGAGGCGGCGGAGCGGACGGACACACGCTCGCCGCGAACGGGCACCGCTTTCGCACGCGTCAACGCTAAAGTTATTCACTACAAAGCCGGAATTGAGAGCGCGGCGTTGTTTGAAACCGACCTCCTTTTAGAGGACAACGGATCTGTTCTTCAAAGCGTCGGCGGATACGTGTGGCCGCTCGCGTGCGATCACGTGGAGATCGTGAAATGCAGAGGTACGCACATGAATCTGATGACGGATGAAATTGATGGTGGTGATTTAATTGAAACCATCGCTCCGCACATGCGTCAAACGCTGGCGTTGCAATGGCGAGATCTTCATTGCATCGAAGGCGTCTCGAAACGTCAACGTTCATCCTCATGGACGTCTCGCGTGTGGCATTCCGATCTCGGTTTGTGGATGTTCGCGTCTCCAGCACTCGACGAAGTCGAAGAACTCCCATCCAATCAAACATCGAAGACGAATGAGAGTATTTTGAACGCCGTGAACTCTGTGGAAAAGTTCGATTGCGCGGTGATGGGGCTGAATCATCAAGCTTGGGACCAGTCACCTTTGACGCCGCAGGTATGGATGGTCGGCTCTTTGCTCACCGACGTGGAATCATGGAGCCATGTGTGCGTGGCATCGACACTTTCGTGTCGCGCGGTGCACATTCCACGCGATGCTTTGGCAGTAGGTATGTGCGAGCGTCTCGCCGCGCGTTTTGTCAGCGCCATGCGAAACGCGTCTGGATTTCACGAATGCGCCGACAAGTTCGAGGCACCGATCATCATCGTGACATACGGCGACGACATTGCGTACGAGCAATTGTCGCACGAAATCGCGCGGCAGCTCAAGCGTCGCGGCGAGAACACGATAACGCTCATCATCGCAGCGAAGAACGCGCCGCCGAAGTCAAAGGACGCGTTCGATTCGCCCGCGATTCAAGCGCTGTCGCTGAAACTCGCCGAAACGAGCGTCGAAAACGCGCCCGCGACGCTCATCACACATCTCAAACGCATCAAGGCCGTCAAACACGCCAAGATTCTTAAACACGCGAAGCGCTTTCTGTGCGCGAGTCGCCCGCAGAGCGTCCGCTCGGAGGCCTGGCGCGCCGAAATCGACGCCGAGATTCGCCGCGCGGAGACTTTGCTCGAGTACGCTCGCGCCGCGTTTCATCCTCGTTTACGAACGCGCGGATCATCTCTCGCGCACGCACGATTATAGCGTGGAATGTCAGCACATCCGTCCTCCGCTCGACGCTCCCGCATTTTAAGCCTCGCCTCAACCGCCGTCGACATGCGAGTCTCGGTGCACGTCGCCGAACTCGACCTCATCGTCAACGTCGACGTCTCTCCGGACTGTACGGTCGCAGACCTCAAAGCTGCCGTCGCCTGTGAGTTCCCAGACGGCGATCCGCGCGATATAACGCGCGCCAAAGTTTTGAAAGATGCCAAGCAGATTCCAGATGCGTCAAGTTTACGCGACGCCGGCGTCGTGCAGGACGACCTGTTGATCGTGTCGCTGGGTGCATCCGGTGGGGAAAGCATCGCGTCGGCGGACGCGCGCGCGCTTGCGGCGGATGGTAGCGCAGTGGACGCGCAGGCGATGATGGAGAGTTTTCGCGGCAACGCCGGCACGCTCGAGGCGTTGCGTCGGCAGGGAGGAAGCGAACTCGTCGATTGCATCGAAGCGAACGACGTGGAGGGGTTTCAGAGAATGATGCGGGAGATGCGGAAACGGATGTTAGCGGCGAGGGAACAGGAGGCGGAGGAGATGGCGTTGATGACGAGCGACCCGTTCGACGTCGAGGCGCAGCGGAAGATTGAGGAACGCATCCGACAAGAACAGGTGTTAGGCAATTTTGCGACCGCGATGGAGGAAACGCCCGAGGCGTTCGCTCAGGTGGTGATGCTATACGTCGATCTGGAGGTGAATGGAGTGGCGCTGAAGGCGTTTGTCGATAGTGGGGCGCAGATGTCGATCATGTCGGTGACGTGCGCGCGACAGTGCGGACTGGAAAGGCTCATCGACAAGCGGTTTAGCGGCATCGCGAAAGGCGTGGGGACGCAGAACATCATTGGACGCGTGCACCAGGCACCGATGAAGGTGGGTGAACACTTCTTGCCGTGCGCGATTACGGTTTTGGAGAAGGAACAAGACATGGACTTCATCTTTGGTTTAGACATGCTGCGCAGACACGCGTGCTCCATCGACTTGAGGAAGAACGCCCTCGTTATCGGTTCGGTCGACGTGGAGTTGCCGTTTTTGAGCGAGAGCGAAATTGGAAAGACAGCACAGGAAGCGTTTCAAGGCAAAGCGCCCGAGGCGGCGATCCCGACCCCCTCGGCGGCGGTCGCGACCCCCTCGCCGGCGGTCCCGACGCCCTCGACGACGCCTTCGTCTTCGTCGGCGCACGACGAAGAAAAAATTGCTCGATTAACCGCGCTCGGCTTTTCTCGGCAGCAAGTTATCGACGCCTTGAACGCGACGAGTGGTAACGAAGAGTTTGCGGGTGCGCTATTGTTCGGTTAAACGCTGTTGTCATGAATGAAACGATCTTGTATGCGACTAAAGCGAGGTGTGAATTGTTCGGGTAAATGCTGTTGTAATGAATGAAACGATCTTGTACGACTAAAGCGAAGCGTGAAAAGTACGAGCGATGACTTCCTCTTGATGTGCTCGCGAGAGTTTGATGAAATTCACCGCATACCCGCTCACGCGAATGGTGAGGGTGGGATAGTTGTCTGGATGCGCCATGGCGTCTAACAGTACCGATCTATCGATACAGTTAACGTTCAAATGTTGAGCGCCGTGTGAGAAGTAGCCATCCAGCAACGCAGTCAAGTTCGAGACTCGAGTCCCGTCCGTCTTGCCGAGCGATGGCGCGGTGATGGAGAACGTGTTGCTGATGCCATCCATGCAACTCGCGTACGGGATCTTTGCCACAGAATTGAGTGAATTCAAAGCACCCGTCTTGTCGCGATTGTGCATCGGATTCGCGCCCGGCGCGAACGGTTCACCGAGTTTTCGCAAATCCGGCGTCGCGCCAGTATGTTTCCCGTACATGACGTTGGACGTAATCGTCAGAATCGAAAGCGTGTGCTCGGATCCTCTATACGCTGGCGTCTTTCGTAAACTCGAGATGAACGTTTCCACAACACTGGCGGCGATGGTGTCAACCTCATCGTCGTCGTTGCCAAACGCGGGCCAATCGCCATCGACCTCGAACCGAGTGGATAATCCCGACTTTTCGTCGCGAATCATCTTGACTTTTGCGTGCTTGATGGCGCTGAGAGAGTCGGCCACAACGCTCAACCCAGCGATGCCGAACGCCATCAACCGCTTGCAATCGGTGTCCATGAGCGCGAAAAACAAGGCCTCGTAGTTGAATCGATCATGCGAGTAGTGGATGCAGTTCATCGTCTCCACGTAAAGCTTGGCGAGCCAGTCCATGTACGCCGTAAAACGCTTCATCACGTCATCGTATTGTAAAACACCTTCAGGAACTTCGTCGTCGAACAGCGCGGGCGCGACGCGGGCGCCGGTGATTTCGTCGCGACCGCCGTTCAGCGCGTAGAGAAGAAGCTTGGGTAGATTGCATCGCGCGCCGAAATATTGCATGGTATGCCCCAACTGCATTCCCGACACGCAACAACTGATACCGACGTCGCTCGATTGAAACTTTTCCCGCAGTAAGTCGTCGGAGATGAACTGAATTGAGCTCGACTCGATGCTGATCGCCGCCGCGAATTCTTTAAACGGCTTCGGCAACGATTCGCTCCACAAAACCGTCATGTTTGGTTCCGGCGCCGCGCCCATGTTGCGTAGCGTTTGTAGAAACCTCCAAGAAGTCTTCGTCACCAACGTGTCGGTGCCGTTCATCTGCATGCCACCCACGCAACACGTGGCCCAGATGGGATCGCCGGCGAAAATGTCGTCGTACGCCTCCGGTCGAAGATGCCGAACGAGTCTCAGCTTGAGCACAAAATTGTCTATGAGTTCCTGCGCGCCCGATTCGTCGATGAAACCAGCCTTCATGTCGCGCTCGATGTACACATCAAAAAAAGCGTCGACTCGACCGAGAGAAATCGCCGCGCCGTCGTGTTCCTTCACGCACGCGAGGTAGGCAAAGTACGTCCACTGAACCGCTTCTTTGCAATCGCGCGCGGCGGCGCCGATGTCGAAACCGTACATTTTTGCCATCGCCTTGAGCCGCTCCAACGCGCGAATTTGCTCCGACACCTCAAATCGTGCGCGCAAGTCCTCCTCGTCGCTCGTCGCGATGGCATCTTTGTCGATTTGCTTCTCCGCGATCAACCGATCGACGCCGAACAGCGCCACGCGGCGATAATCCCCGATCAAGCGCCCTCGTCCGTACGCGTCCGGGAGCCCGAGCAAGAGATGCGCCTTCCTCGCCGATCGCATTTCATCCGTGTACAAGTCGAAAACCGCGTCGTTGTGCGTCGTGACCCAATCGTCAAAAAACTTCTTCGCGTCCTCCTTCATCGTCGCGCCGCGCTCGCCCAGCGCCTTCTCCACCACGCGCAACCCTCCCAACGGCTTCATCGTCCGCTCGAGCGCGCGCGTCGTCTGCAGCCCGACCACGACGTCGTCCACCTCCTTCGACAGCACGTACCCCGCGCCGTGCGACGTCGCTCGCGACGGCGTCTCCGCATCCACCGCCAGCGCCCCTCCCGCGCGTCGCTCCAGCTCGAGCAACCGCCGCGCCTCCGCCAGCAGTTCCAGCGTCTTTCCCGTCGGTTTCGCGAGCGTCGTCGCGCAGTCGTCCGCGCGCGGCGTTCCGCGCGCGCGCACGAACGCGTCCACCGCGTCCACCGCGAGCGTCATGTCGTCGTCGTCGTCGTCGCGCTGTGCCGCGCGTCGTCTCGCGTCGTCTCGTCGTCGTCGTCGTCGCGCTGTGCCGCGCGTCGTCTCGCGTCGTCTCGTCGTCGTCGTCGTCGCGCTGTGCCGCGCGTCGTCTCGCGTCGTCTCGTCGTCTCTCGTCTCGTCTCG
>Ga0181598_1000580_pt1 | contig 36574 bp, 17 predicted proteins | sample 041ome_4_FD_153295 | JGI IMG/M metagenome (GOLD analysis project Ga0181598, IMG submission 153295) | Coastal salt marsh microbial communities from the Groves Creek Marsh, Skidaway Island, Georgia - 041404US metaG (spades assembly) | ecosystem: Environmental > Aquatic > Marine > Intertidal zone >... | reverse complement strand
ATCTGTTATTTGAGAGAGAGAGAGAGAGAGAGAGAGAGATGATGGTACTGTCAGTAAACGCGACGCAAAACGTGACGCATTCTCCGCGCGCGCGACTCTCATCATCTCGAAATGATGATGATCGCGTTTTTCCAATTTATCCACAAGATACGAAAACAAAGAACACGCTATAGTACTACGCACGTCTGATTTCAACTCCGGCTCTGGTTTCTCCGTCGTCGCTGCTGCTGCTGATGATACCGATGCTGATGCTGATGATGCCGCTTCTGATGCTGCGCTAGTATTCGTCGTCGTCGTCGTATTCTCGGCAGTTTCAGCGTCCGCAGCCACTTTGACTGCTCTCACGCTTCTAGATTTTTGCTTTAATGATGTGGATGTTTTATTCGTTCCTCCTCTACTTTTCGATGATGATGCCGTCGCGTAAGAGTACGCCGACGACGACGAACAACAGCACGCGGTGGCTGAAGAGAACGACATCATTATTTGTGTAGTTTCGGGTTTGTTTTCTCTCTCTTTGGAGCGCTCTGCACTCTTCAATTTGGAGACACAAAGAGAGAAGTGATTTCTATCTTCCTGAAAAGGGAGGAGATCTTTATAAATATAGGGTTGGAGACCCTAAATATTTAGAAAAAGTTTCTGGGAAATTCTCAACTTTTTCTTCAGTTTGAGTGAGTCGTCGCGTAGTTAGTCGTTTGCGTTTGCGTTGTTGTTATATGTTCGCGCGATGACCGAAAAACGAACGATGGAAAGAAGAAGAGAGGCGACGAGGAAAACAACGAGTGAAGGGGAGAACTTTTTTTTTGTTTGCGAGAAAGAAGAGAGAGAGAGAGAGAGAGAGAGAAGTAGCATCGTATCGTAACGAGAATTAGTTCTTACTCAACACGCTTTACAAATGTCCTCGTCTCCCTTTTGGATGCCGATAGAGCCGAGAAATTTGCGCGAACTCATGAAAACAGGGTACTGCGTGATAGATAATTTTATCCATGACGAAAGTGTGGCGAAGAAAATGCGCGAGGAAATGTGTTCGATGCCGATTCGGTATGAAAACGAGGAGGAGGAGGAAAAGGAGAAAAAGATGCCATGCATGCGACCGAACCGGACGCACTTTACGGACGCGAAGAATAACGCAAAAAGGTATTTGTTTTCTAAACCCGGGGTGTTTGAATACGATATGCACATGAATACTGTTGAAAACAGTTCTAACAACATAAATGGTAGCAGTGGTTCGATGGCGACGCTGGATCGATTCTTCGAGGCGACTGGGAAACTGCTCGCGGAGGCGTTCAACGAAGCCGCCAAAGAGGAGGCATTATCTGCAATCGACGACGAAGAAGAAGACAAAGAAGGAAAACAACAGAAGCATCGCTCGTACGCCCGAGTAATAAAAGTGAAACCGGGCGATGAAAACAGAACGGTAAAACTTCAAATTAACACGTGCGGCGCGTTTCCGTACCATTTCGACAACCCAGGCGGCGCGCGACAGAATAGAAAATTGACGTGTATTTTATATCTCAACGAAGCGTACGAAGACAAATGCGGTGGCGAGATTGTTTTGGTACCTTTTATGGGACCATTCGTTACAATCCGTCCAATATTCAACCGGTTGGTCGTGTTTCAATCGGAAACCGTGTTACACAGAGTGAACAAAGCGGTGAATTTTCCAGGGAAAGGGAGAGCGTGTTTAACCGTTTGGCTCGACGGCGACGACGAAGAAGAAAAAAGGAAAGCATCTCCAGGAAACAAAAATATCCGCAACGACCTCGTCCAACTCCTCTCCTCCCCTTCCAAAGACCTCATCTCGTACATCCGCCAAACTCCGGACGCGCAACGCTTCCTCTCCCGATGGGCGTACCGAGACGAATACGAAATAAGCCTCCTCGAGTCGCACGAACCGGGAAAAGGTCTCGAGCACATGTTAGAAGCGCACGAGGACGCGATTAAACGAATGAGGAAAATTCAAGACTCTGATTTGCAGAGAGTGTTGGAAAGAGTGAGAGAAATGCGAAGGGAAGAGGAGATGGAAATCGTTCGATTGTAATATTATATAATAACTTTTCAAAGAAGAAAGGAGTAAACATTTTTGAATAATTTCACAAAAACACGAACCATCATGTCTGCGTTTTCGAGCGTCCTCCTCTCACCGCTCGCTTCATTCTTCTCCACGACGGAGGACAAAGTTTTCCACGTCGTCAAATGCGTTTTGGCGTTCCTTTTTTTACTTCTTTGCGACCGAATCTTAAAACAACACGAGAAGAATGAGAAAGAAAAGAAAGCCATCGGGGAAGCGATTGAAACGACGACTGATGATGTGATGACGATGAAGAAAGGCGATTTGACCAGGAAAGAGTTGAAACAATTCGACGGCAAAAGCGACGACAAAAAACCTTTTCTCCTGTTGGCGTGCAAAGGGACGATTTTTGACGTCACGAAAGGACGCGACTTTTACGGTCCAGGCGGTCCGTATAACTGTTTTTGCGGGAAAGACGCCTCTTTGGCGTTTGCGAAAGTATCCACGAGCGAGGAACACATGAACGCGAACTGTTCGAATTTATTCGCAATGGAAGTGGACGCGTTGAACGATTGGTACAGGAAGTTTGAGGAGAAGTACCCGGTGGTCGGGAAGGTGAGAGACTCGGATTTCAAAGCGCCGAAGAAAAGGAAGAAGACGAAAGCGTCCTCGAAGTAGAGCGCGTTATTACGATGATGCGATAGCATTTTAGAAAATGTGTTTTATTTATTATTACCATTATTAGTTGTACATTTAAGTGTGATCATGCGGTGGGTCGATGACTTTGACGGACTTCCACTGCGGCGCGAATGTGAATTGATGAGAGGTCAGGTCAATTATCAATTAAAAAAATTGAAGCGACGACGGATCGACGACGCTGGCTATTAGAATCCTTCGTTTCAGGATTCTTTTGCATCGCATCCTCGTCGTCGTCGTCGACGACGGCGAGACGCACGTTGATTTGGAGTAAAGCGTCTTCCGCTTCTTTTCCTTCTTCGCCCTTCGTCTTCGAGCCCGCTTTGTCGCCGCTGGCGAATTTTTTCTTCGAATCTTCGAGAATGAAGTCTCGGATTTTTTCGTACCGCGCGAAGGAGGAGTGGATAATAGTTTTACCACCACCGTTCTTCTCCTCGTTGGTGGTTGTTGATGGCGGTAAAAGCGCTCTGCGTATCGCTCTCGTCACCGTTCGACTCAAAGTCGATTTGACCTCTTTGCCGCCTTCGATGGCGAATTCGCCTTCAAACTCGGATTCTCGAGCGAGGAAGGATAAAAGCCGGTCGTCCCAGCTTAAAGTGACGTTGACGCGTCGTTTAATCGCGTCCATTTGAGGTAAAGAAGCAACACTGCTTGTTGGTGACTCTCTCGACGACGACGACGATGATAATGTCGTCAACATCGAGGAGATGAACTCATTCTCGATGAGATAATTCGAGCGATACTCCAAGTGCGCGTTGGCGATTTGCTTCAGAGCGTCTTCGTCCAACGGCTGAAACGGCACGAAATATTCAATCGACGATAAGACTTTGACCGTATCGTGGAAGTCTTCGCAGTGCTCTTTTTCCCATTTCGTGAACATGGCGTTTTTCAACGCTCGCGAGAGCTCCACGTGATGTCTTTCGCGTTCAGACTTTAAGTAGTTTTTGTTCTTATTCTTGTCGACATCCCCTACTTTGCTCAATCGACGTTTCCGATCGGCTTCTGCGGCGCCGTGAATGTGCACGAATCCAGCGTTCGCCTCTAAAATAAATATCGCCTTGTTCCCTAAAACCTCTCTCTTCTCTCCATAAACGTCGTAATCTTCAAACGTATCGTTACCGTCTTCATCTTCGTCGTCTTCATCACCCCCGTTACTCCTCGCCGAATCTTCCTCTTCTTCGCTTCCTCTTCGCCACCATCTAGAAAACGCACCGCCTCTCTTCTTTCTCCTCCTCGTTTTCGAAGACGAGAACGACGATGAGGACGACGGAGTCGATTGCATCACCCTCCCGCTATCAAACAGCTGCCTCAAAACGCTCCTCACTTCGCACGGCAACTTATCGTACTCCTCAATCACGACCACGCTCTCGGGATATCTCCTCAAATGCGCTCTCAAGTTGCTCACAATCATCCGCTTCTGCCGCTCGCGGTCCTTTTCCACGTACTCCGCGCCGAACAGAATCTTATACGCCGGACACAATTCCCCCGGACACGTCTTCTTCTTCCTTTCAGAAGCGTAATAACTACCTCTAACGCCACCCGTAACTACGTTTCGCGCGACGCTCGCCAGCATCTCTCCATAAGCTTTTGCTCCTCCTCCGTTCTTCCTCCTCCTCCTCCTATTCGCACCATACACCGCTCTCGCTAACGCGCGATGGAAGTGCGATTTCCCAACCCCTGGACTGCCGTGGATGCTCATCACCAGCGGCGTTTGCCTCTCCTCCTCCACTCCCTCTTCTCTTCTCTCTCCTAAATCTTCTTCTTCTGATTCGTAGCGTTCAATCTCGCGAAACTTATCGCAAATCGCGTCTAAAAGTATATCCGTGCTTTCTGTTTGCCCGAAAATTTGCGATTCTACTTTTGCTCGCGCGTGGACGCACGCGTTGAATAAATTCGGCGCGTCGGCGTCTTCCTCTTCCGCATCATCATCGAATTCATTCCGACGAGAACGACGACAAAACTTCCCGTTCTCCCCGCAATAAAAGTTATCACTATTACTCTTACTCGTGATAAACGACGGACAAAAATTAACACTGCTGCGCTGATTATTATTGTTGTTGTTGTTCTCGCAGTGGTGCACGAAATAGGTCGTCGCGATGGCGAGAAACGCCGTCGCCACGTTCCCTAACGCAACAAACATGCTTTTGGACCATTTCTGACGAAGCATTTCATGCGTCTCTTTTTTTTTTAGGGGTTGTGAGAGTACAGGTGTTTAGGGTATTATAATAAACCCTAAACTCGCGCTTCACCGATGTGTTTTAAAACGACGACTCTTTCTCTCTCTCTTTACGACACAAAAGAACACGACGACGACGACGAAGACGAAGACGCGCGCGGTAAAGAAGAACAAAGAGAGCGGTAGCATTACGGAGAGCGCAGAGAGTAAGAGCGTGAGAGAGCAGTAGTATTGTCAGTAGTCGTAGTCGTAGTAGTAGTTTCAAATGGCACTGTTTGCCCCGTTTCGAGTCCTCGGGGATGTCTCCTCGGACGTTCCATTCTCGACGCACAAACGAGGCATCGAAACGTACGCGACGACTGCCTCCGGGCGAACCTTCCACATCTTCGACTGTAAAAAGCTCACGTTAGCCATGCTCGGTTCGATGCACGAAGCGGACGTTTCACTGGTGTGCGCGAAACGAGATTGGACGTTTACCGCGTGCTCCGGGAGGAAGATTTATTGCAGCCGCCGGGTGAACGTGACGTGCGAACTCGTCGGACACGCGACGGAAGTGAAGCATTTGTTCGCGTTCGGAACTTTACTCGTGAGCATCGATCGATCGGAGCACGTTTTAGTGTGGGACATAAGCGAGAAGGTGATGAAAAGGAGAGAACGAGAGTATCGCGCGTTTACGAGGGAAAGCGAGAGGAAAGCGAGGGAGGAGAGAAGACGGCAAGTGTTGGAAAGGAGGAAAGAGAAGGAGGAACGAAGACGAACGAATAGTAAGGAGAGTAGTACTACTACGACTCGCGTGGCGTCGACGAAAGAGATTTTTAACGAGCTGATGAGGAAAGCGCCGTGGTGTTTGCGGAAGATTAAACGTTTGGAGAAGGCGAAGGATATTGGTTCGTTTCCCGGAGACGACGACGACGACGGCGACGAGGAAGGAAAAGGGAACAATATGCAAAGAAAACGATCGCACAGAGATGAAGAAGATTCCGACGAGGACGAGGACGATACGTTTAAACGCGTCAGAGATATGGATAAGTTGGACCCAGATGCGATTACCGGACGACGGTACGAAGGCGAAGACTCGGATTCCGATGAAGACGAAGGAGAAGAAAATGACTCGGACGACGACGAAGAGGAGGAGGATGAGGAAGACGAATTGGAAGACGACAAGGGAGAGGGAGAGAAGAAAGATGGTAAAGATGACGATGCAAACGCAGAAGAGGAGGGAGAAGACCCGATGGATTTAGCGGCGACTATTATGGTCTTACCTGATTCGTTCGGTGGGAGCATAACCTGTATTGCGCATCCGGATACCTACATTAACAAAGTCGTCCTAGGAAATAAAAGAGGGAAACTATTACTATTGAATATTGTCACCGGACGCATCGTAAAAGTGTTAGGTGGCACTGCGGACGATTTAGAAACGAACGATGCGGAGATTACGTTTGTTCAAAACTCGCCGGCACTCGATGTCATTGCGGTTGGTTTTTCAGACGGACGGTGCGTTTTATACGACATCAATAAAGAGCGAGCGATTATGACGTTACCACACGATTGTAAAGTGACTTGCTGCGCGTTTAACGCGCAAGGAAATCAGGACGATAACGACCCACTCATTGTCGTGTGTGATGTGAATGGCACGATAACCACGTGGGATTTAGAGAAGCGACGACAGAGAGATTTGAACCAGCGAGCGCACGACAGCGAGATTATTTCGTGTTATTTTTTCCCGGGACAACCGTTACTGATGACCTCGGCGAAAGATAACTCCTTGAAGCAGTGGGCGTACGATCAGTCGGATGGTTCGAGCAGATTGTTAAAGTTTCGCTGCGGCCACGGGAAACCTCCAAATTTAGTATCATTCTACGCGGACGGAAAGCGCATCTTTGCCAGCGGTAGCGACAAATCTTTGAGAGTGTGGTCGACGATCCAAGATCAGCAGAGCAAAGAACTTTCGCAATCGCGCGTCGCATCTCGAGCCAAGAAACTGAACATACACGAAGAAGAGTTGAAACTACCGACGGTGTCGTACGTGTCGTGGAACGAATTGCGCGAATATTCGTGGGCAAATATCGCATCCTGCCACGAAAAGGAAAATAAAGTGTACACGTGGCGATTGGGAACCGGAATTTTAGGTGAAAACGTGCTGGAGACGCCACAAAAAGAAGGCGATACTTCCGAGTGCACGTCGTGCGCTATATCGCAATGCGGCAGTTACTGCTTCGTGAGTTACGAATCCGGCGCTGTTCGCAGGTATAATATGCAGAGCGGTCTTCATCGCGGCGACTTGAAGCGCGTCGTTGGCGTCGGCCCGGATAACAGGATCGATAAAAACGCCCTGGCGAAAAGCTTGAAAGGTAACGAAGGGTACAACTTTCCAGGCGGTAAAAAATCCGTGTGGGCGTATTCTGGTCCGCAATTGGGTAGCATCATAGACAGTAGGTACACGACGTCAGCGCACGACGGAAAATGCGCCTTGGTGCAAACGGACGGCATGAACCGTTACGTGTGTACCACCGGCGGAGAAGATGCAAAGGTTCGCGTGTGGAAATATAGCGACATGAAACTTGAAGGCGAGATGGATTTAGGCGCACCTGCGTTACACGGAACAGGCTATTTACACAAAACTGCGGAATTATTCGCCGTTGCTTTACAAGATGGAACTATTCGATTGTTCGATATTGGAACCAAGAAACGAGTGCGGACGTTTCGCTTGAACAAGGAGAAAAGCAACCAAGACGGCGGCGATGAAAAAGACGTTGACGGAAGTAAAAAGAAAAAGAAAAAGAAAAAGCTGGTCTTGGCGACGAAAGTGGAAATCACCTCCGATCGCGAATGGGTGATTTCCTGCGACACTCTCGGCATGCTTAAAGTCTTCGACATTCCCTCTGCTCGTTTATTACAAACAATGAAAATGGGATCCGATAGAATCACGAGTTTTGCGCTGTCGCCTACGCTCGAGTATCTCGCGACTACGCACGCCGGTAAAAGGGGCGTTTTCCTCTGGAACAATCGATCGCTTCTCTCCACAGACGAAGGCTTGGACGATGTCGTTGAAAGTATCGGTGGTACAGTTGAGCTTGAAGCACCGAAAATGACTGCATTAGCAGACGACGACGGTAACTTATCGTTAGAGAAAGGATCCGACGTAAACGACCAGATGCTTTTAGACGACGACGCGGACGATGAAGACGACATGATACTCGACGCCGCGGATGAGATGGAAGCGAAAAAAACCGATCCGTGGGAGCAACAAAAGAGAGATTTGATTGCGTCTATCCCTGCGCAGCTCGGCCCTGGCATGGCAACCTTGTCTTTGCTTCCGCAAAAGCAGTTGGAAGATTTGAACAACCTGGACGAAATTCGCGCCAGAAAAGGAAAGGATCCAAACGTGCGAAACATGACGGATGCAGAGAAAGAGGAGGAGCAAGACGATTTTGGACAAGTGAGAGCACCATTCTTTCTACCTACGAAAGCAGATGATACCGATGTTCGGAACTCTGCGTTCATAGTCGAAGAAAACGGCGATGATGACGATGATGATATGAAAAAGGGCGATAACGCTCAAGTCGCCGTGCGTTCCAGAATCTTAAAACGCAACGACGAGAACGGAAACTCTTTAGATGCCGATTGCGAACTTCTCAGACGATGGAAGCGAGGTGCGCGCGAAATTGCCGAATTCGAACAACTCCGCCTCGCCAATAGCGCGAGGAAAAACAAACCAATCGCGCTGAAACAGAAAGCCCGAACGTCCGCGTACGACGGCCCGTACCGCGAAGCCCTCCGTCTCCTCCTCGCCTCCACTCCAGAAATCGTCGAATCTGAAATCAAATCCATCGGCCCTTGGGACATCGAAACCGCCACGGAGGAGGAGTTAGAACAAATCGGCATCGGCATAGATTTCTTTCACCACGAAGTTCTCTCCGGAATGAACTACGACGCCATCCAAGCCTTACTGCGCTTGTTTCTCGCCTCGCACGGCGAAACCATCGCCTCGAACGAAGGCTTAAAAGATCGATGCAGAAAGTTACGCCAAGCCGTCTCGGAGAGCTGGGAACGCTTGGACGGCATGTTTAACGAAATTCGAGCGACGTTCTCGCATTACGCCGGCGCGCATTGATTCTATATCGAGATGTCGTTGTAAGCGCATACGAGTAGGTTTTTTTGTCTTCAAAACTTGTTTTTAATTTACCACACTTTTTCCCTCGCACACATAAAAGAAGAAGCCCATCATGCAATCTCTCCCCGGCTTCGCGACGACGTACAAAACGCTCACCCCAGGTTCCGGCGCTTCCGTGTCTAAAGGCGACACCGTCCTCGTCCACGCCACCGGCGTCGTTTCGCAAACGAACACAAAGTTTTGGTCGACCAAAGACGAGGGGCAAAAGCCATTCCAGTACCAAGCCGGAGTCGGGGCGGTGATCACCGGGTGGGACCAAGGGTGCTTGGGAATGCGGTTGGGTGAAGTGCGAGCGTTGGAAATCCCCGCGGACGAGGGGTACGGGCAAGGTGGGTTCCCCGCGTGGGGGATACCGCCGGGAGGGACGTTGCAGTTTGAAATCGAAGTGTTGGAAATCAATGGAGGGAAGTGATTGTCACGATGATGTTAACGAAGGAGAGAGAGTGTATAGTAAACACACGCACGTATAAATATGCAAACGTATAAATGTAGTACGCATCAATCTTACCCCTACTCTGCGTTCCTAGCGAGCGAACGACGCAGAGAGAGAGACCGAGCCCTCTCTCTCTGTTTACAAATTCCCCTACCAAATTCTCCATTAAAAGGCGCAAGATGTCCGAAGAAGAAGAAGAGTGGCGGAAATACAACATCCACGACGCGCGATCCCTCCCCACGCCTTCTCATTCAAACGAGGAGTATTACGTGTACCCGTTCGACGACCGAAACAAAAGCGACCCCGACGAGTTGCCCCAAACGCGATGCGAGGCGAACTTTTGCAGCGCGGAGGATATCGGTACGCATTTGTGTAGCGGAGATATGTTTACCTAAATGCACTCACGTTCTAACTGTTTTCTTATCCACTTTTGCGCTGACACGTACTCTCTCTCTCTATCTCTCTCTCTCTCTCTCTCTTAAAAGCGCCGCACATCCAACAACTGGAACAGTTCATGGCGGGGAACTTCTCGCGAGAAACCAACGGGAAGTACTTCGCGCTCGTGGAAGAACACTGCGAGAAGATGAAGATGAAGTTGAAGAGAAAAAAGAAGGAGGAGGAGAAGGAGGATTCGGATGATGACGATGATGATAACTCCGAGCTCGCGTTTGAACGAAAGAATCACCGAGAACCACCGGATGTGATTAATCCGTGCGGGAAAGAATGGAACGCGGGGGATCTCGCGTACAGATGTCGAGATTGTCAAAAATCGAGCAGTTCGAGCGTATGCGCGCCGTGTTTTAAAGAGAGCGACCACGTCGGGCACGACTTTACGATTTACCGTTCCGAAGCCGGTGGGGTGTGCGATTGCGGAGATTACGAAAGTTGGGCGAGTTCGGGGTGTTGTTTTAGGCACGGTGGGACGTCGCGTGCGAATGATGAGAAGGAGAAGATGAACGACGTCGAGGATGACGGCTTTTTCGAGGAGGACGAAGAAGAGGAGGACGAATTTTGGGATTCGGCGTCGGAGGATAGACTGTTACGGGTTCGTCTAAAACAGAAGAATGTGTCTGAGAGCACGCGACAGAGAAGGATGTCTGGGGAAGAGCTTTTTCATAGGTACTGGTTGAAAGATGAGCGACGTAAGTTTCGAACGGCAATCGCGTTGGATATCGCGGTGAGGAGATTAGTTTTAGCCGTGAAAAACACGAGGCGATTAAAGATACGGTACGCCGAGTTGACACAAGCGGTTCGTTTTCGGGAGGATGCGAACACGAGTTTTGGAGAATTTGAACCAATCAACCGCGACGATGGTATGGTATACACCGCGAAAGAGAAACAATACGTAGTGAAGAAGGTCGCGCCATTCGTCGTTTCGAACGATAAATTTCCTTTTTGTTTCTACCGTAATGAGAAACGGGCACGATATGAAGAGCATGAACAGCGCTCGCGTCGAGAGGCGTTTCGGAGCGCGAGTAATCGCGCGATGCTGCTGAACGAGCGCGTTCCGCGTGCGGTTTTGGAGCAACTAGAAGAGATTTCCGTCGCTTCTTCAGTTTTGACGGGAGAGCATGCGGACGAAAGCGGATCCAACGCGGACGATGCAGAACTACACGTTCAACTCGATCCAATGAAATATGACGGTTTATCGCCTACTGCGCGCATGCAAAAATTAGAATCTATGCGTGACGAATATAGGGTTATAGTCGAACGCATCCGAATAGAGCGAACGGCCGCGCTGGTCATCGCACGCTGGTTGATGCATCAATTTGCTGATTCTGACATAGTCGAATGGAAAGAATGTTTGGCGATGGCTTTTATTTCCTCACCGTTCGAGAAATATGCGATGAAGGATAGCCGAATAGATAATCCAGATTTGCAGAATGATCCGAATATGGATTGGAAGACGAGAATGCGCCTCAGTAACGTTCTTCTCAAAAACGGTTGCGAGAACGACCACGGTCATTTATCATCTGTTCAGAAAGAGCTTGAAGATTCGATTGCTGTTCAACAGATGTGGCGAGACATCGCGCACGTGCACGCAGAAATTGAAGATTCAATGGAAGAATGGCTAGAGGATGTATCAATTAGAACGCGGGGGAGATCCAGTAACACTCACGAAGACGAGGAGAAAGGCGAGAAGTTTCAAGATTGGGGACGCAAAAAGTGGAAAAACTGCTGGTATGAACCCCGTTACGACAAAATTGAACGAAATCAATTAAAAGCGAATTGTATGAACTCGCTATTTGTTATAATGCATGAGATGAGCGAAACTCCCGATGGTGAGGTATATTCTGACATTGTGAGTATTTTTCTGAAACTCATCGTTTCGAGCGCATTTTTGCAAATGTACTACGCGCATGGTAAAAGCGAATCTTACGGGCAAAATCGCTTCAAATGTCACGTCGAATTTGAATCGTTGGGTGAGTTCAGAACACACTTCTTCAAAATATACATGCATATGTATTTTGATCTCTCCCACGTTGGTTTCATGTTCCCGTGGTCGTCTTTGAAACCTTCCGTATCGTCCGAAACCTTCCGGGGACGCCGGAAATACGACCGAATTCGAGCCGATCTTCTCGATCGAATAGGCGTGCAACTCTTCGCTTCTTCTTCGCTTCTTTCTGCGGTTAACGATTCGATTCGTTACGGAACGGTCGAAAATTACTCATCTGCAAACGAGAAGGAAACCTGGTTCGACTTGTTCCGTACGCACCAGCGATTATTATGGTCTGTGAAGGCTTTCGTTGACGAAGATTTGCGTAACCTGCTAAAAAATCCAAACTGGCACGTGGATCATCCATGCACAGAGAGCTGGGAAGAAAATGTGAGATCGTCGTATGTTGGACTCGCTAACAGACCTATATCAGATTTGAGAAACTTCGCGATGAATTCTACTTCGAATGCCATTAACTTTGTAAGCGGCGATCACTTACTCTTTGAATTCTTCGAGGAGATGTTTATGTTTGGGAGCAACCTCGTCGAGCCGGTCATCAGAGCACACGAAAGTCACGTTGGACGCGAGAGCGAGGAGTGGTTTAATATCGTCGCACTCGAGTTTAACTTAGTACAGATGTATAAAGATATATTGCACAAAGCTCTGTTGGATCCTGCATCGGATGAGCACGGGGGTATTGACATTTCTCAGGAGGGCGATGATATCGGCGAAAGAAGAAATGCGTGCGCAGAACATTTGAGACTGCGTCACATTCTGTACTTCTTGAAAGCAAGAGTTGTCAGCTCAGTGCAAAGGGTCTATACATCAGACATAGAAGGATCAAGGAACGAGATTGACGCGCGAAATCCGCACGCGCCGCATTTGCGATGTCTCGATATCACGATACAAGCTTTGTACGATTATTATTCTCGGAATTTGGAAATGAGATCCAATGTGAAAGAAAGTATCGCGCGCATGTGCGAAGAATTTTTCCGGAACGATTCTTCTTTAGACGACAGAAAGGCTTTCGGCAAAGATTTATTACCTACCGGTATGTTCAACCATACAACGGCATTTAATCTGGGCGAATGCTCGGATAAATGGGCAGTTTTTCAAGAGAACGGCATAAATTGTTCAGAAATAATCGCTCTTCGCGTTTCTGACATATTACATTGGAGCTTCCAAGTCAACGCACGCGCGTGGATACTCAACGGCGACCAAATGAGACTGTATTCTCACACGTATTCAGTCGGCAACTTTAAGTTCGTGTCCAGGTTTTGCGATATTAGTTTATTGGGAAAAGTATTAACGTTTTCGCCGAGGAAATCTATTCTCTTTGCGGTGGAGATATTTTTGCTCCGCGCCGCGGACGTTGGCTATCGATTTAGCGGACCGAGCACCCACCCATACAGGAGCATTCATGAACTTATGGAGAGATTAATAACCGAAGGAAAAGGAAAAGGACCTCCTGCGCGCATCCAAGAACATTTTCCCTTCGCGTGCGCTGGTCTGTTGTTAGAACCAGAGAAGGCGGTAATGTGCTTACGAGACGCCATGAATATCTTGGCTTATTTCGCAACTCGGCAAACCCAGTCTCTTTTCTGTTTCGACACAGAATGCGAACGCGTTGAAAATTCAATCATTCATACCGTCGCATTAAAAGAGTCTGCGAGAACTGGGCCAACGTACTCAAATATTCAATCTAGATTATCAGTGTCCCAAGCCACAGAGAAAAGTTTAGACGAGTATCTCGAACGTTTGTGTATCGTCAAGAAACCGTCGACATCGGCATTAGAACAACAGTCTGAAACATCCGCATTTTCAATGAAGGTCACGTATGAACTGAAAGAAGAGATCTGGGCAAAATTCAACGCGTTCCACATCGATTACACGGACGAAGAACGCGACGCGGCCAAAGCGAATGCGATTCGAAGAAACTCTGATTGGACGCCTATCAGTGAGTCTTCCGCACCATCCCATGAGTTTGATCACTCTGCTTTCAAGTTTCGATTTAGCGTAAGCCCCGTTATTGCGTATATTTGCTCGTTGTCTATACGGTTGGCTGCGTTTAACGAGGACCAAAATCCGATTTACGATGACGTAGCGCTTGCGGCGTTTGTAATCTTGGACGATGCCATGCGCAATATTTCTTCGCAGTTCACGACATCGTCGAGATTAGACATTTTAAAGAAGTTTGACGAAGCTATCGATGCTCACATCGAGGCTAGGGGATTGTCGAGTGAAGGTGATGAAGACGTCGCGATGAGTGAACTCAAAATATATGCGAAAGCGTGCGACGAGTATTTCAACGAAGATCTCGAAACTTTGAAAGACGGCTTCAATTCTAGCACGCTTGAGCTCTTTTCAAGAATTGAGGATACCGAACCCGCGTTTATAAGTGACTGCGAGCTACATTCTAGCTCTAAATTTGGTACGGGTGTGCCCGAAATCCCAGAGCAACTCCGCGCGAGTGAAATAGAGGTTGTTCAAAATTGGTCGCAACTGTGGCATGACTACGCTTCAGCTAAGAGAGAATGCATCGAGTTTATCAAGTACCTCACCTACGACAAGAGCTTGAGAAAACCGCGTTGCAGTGAAATAGGTACAGATAGTTTGGATCGCTTAATACGAGAATTAGGAGAAACTATCGATATTTGGAAAGAGAAAAAACGGTCAGCGAGAACACTGAGAGACGACCGATCATCGTTTTGTGAAGCGGTGTACCTTCTCACGACAAGGCAAGAGAGGAAAAATTCGAACGAAGATATTTTACGGCGAACTGCGATAAAAGTAGCGAAGAGCATGCGAAAGAATAATCATCTGTGTCTTATAGATGTGCAAACGTATAACGACATCGCGCATCGAACGGGTGCGTTTGCCGGCGATGGATCCAATCCATCCTCCTCCTCCTCCTCCTCCTCCAATGAAAGAGAACGCGACGGAAACGACGACGACGAAAATTTGAAACAAGAAAGGAAGGCGCGACTCAAGGCACGACAGGAGCAAATGATGAAAGAAATGCGCGAACGACAGAGAAAGGCTTCGCAGGCACTCGGTATAAGCGACGACGATGAAAATAGCGCCGAGAAGAACGATTCTACCAATATTTCATCTTCTCCTTCTTCCTCTTTGGTACAACACGACGTATGCGCTGGTTGCGGTAATGCCATAAATAAGGATGAATTTGACGCGTGCCTTATCGCAAAGTTCATGCTGGTGAATCACGCAGATGTATTGAAACGAAATGAATTCGATCGCCGTATAAAGCAGAGTGGTGAGGACTACGACCGTGGCATTTTGAAGGAAAGGATGTCTCGGTTCGATGACGAATTTTCTGATATGGCTAATGAAATCATGCACGACACGTGTTTGTCCGTCGAGACGGGTGGTCTCATCGCTCAATCTTGCGGACATAAAATGCATTTAAAATGTCTTCGAAAACACAAAATCGCCACTGGGGCGCAGGAACCAGGACTAGGTGCGGATTTGGAGAATCATCAAAGTATGGTATTTGTCAAAGGTGCGAACGTGTTCGAAAATACCACTCCCCGTACGGAGGATTTTAGTCCTGAAGAAAATACTCTCTGGGCAAACGGAGAAGAGCGCAGGAGACAAGTCTTTATCAGGCGCGAAGGCGGTTTGGTCCATGGACAGTTTCACTGTCCTACGTGTCGCCGCGTCTCGGATTGTGCTATTCCAATCCTTGAAGATCAATCAAAATCATCAAGGGGTGCAGTGGACGTGAGCGATATGTGCAATATGGAGCGCGTGTTGTTAGAACGTGAACTCGTCGAATCAATATTTTGCAACCTGGCCTCGGCTGACTACGGAGGCTGGTTGCATCTCTCTTCTTTTATCAAGGTTTACGGGCATTATTTTGTTTTTCGGCACCCACACATACAAAATGCGGCTTGGGACGACGTAGTTCCCATGGAAAACGAGTTGACGAGTTTGCAATATCATATTAATAGTATGGGAATGAAAGTTGAAGCCTACAGAGGTATTGCATTGGAAGATATTACCCGCTTTACGACACGAAGAGATTACAACGCGCTGTGGAAAAGTGCGATTGCCGGTATTTGCTTTTGCGAATTAGCCATGCGCCCGACACTGAGAGATGAAATTACTGTTGCGGGAGATGAAGCGAATAATTTGTCTATCGATGCCACGTGGTTGGCGTCGATTTCGCTTGCAAAATTGGCGTTCGCGTTTATGAATTTCTCATCGAGAGCTTCTAGCATGATACTACACGATAACGCATTCAACCTCAACCTCCATGAGCCAAATTCCGTGAGTGAAGAGGGTATTTTCCGTTTCATCAGCCCTTCTAAACGCAGATTATACCTGGTCCTTCGGCGCTTGGATCTTCTTGAAGCATCCGGTTTTTCTTGGCTTTTTTCCAAGGAAGAAAATTCTAATATGGAAGAAGAGTTGAACAACACGGATTGGAAAGTAATCGAGAGAAATACGGGTTACTCTATAGATCGAAATATATGTACTTATGCGCGCGTACTTGAATCAGGTGTTATGGAAGTTATGCATTTCCCTTCGTCTCGTCAGACGATGAGGTATCGGCAAGATACGCGTTCATCCTCAGTCAATACCTACCTCGCTGGTGAAAGTGTCTGGATGCTTAAAACGATGAACCGAGAAGAAGGGGAAAGTTATGAAGCGAAGGACAAGAATTTCGAAAAATATGGCATGGATCCGTTTCTCGAGTTTGTACACACGATGTTATGGTGTTTTGAAAGTATTCGCCAGGGATTCTCAATAAATGACGAAGAAGACGAAGAAATTTGGGACGTTTTCGATAAACTCCCCCAGCGCGAATCTTGGCCGCCAAAAAAATTTCTCGAAGAGGACGATATTGAAGAGTTTTTGACGCGATTGAGAATGGATATCTTGGGAGTTTATGTTAAGGGGGTATTTGTTATTGATGAGAAGAAAGAAAATGTCTTTATTTTGCGCGAAAATTTGGACTATTTATCTTCGTTACACTTTCGAATGGGCGCGGTGATTGACGCTGCGAAAGTTTCGACTAAGAGTGGTGAGGCTGGCGGCGAAAGTTCAGTTCGAATCAAAATGCCAAGAAAGTACGACGTTGGCGGTATCAATAATATACTTTCGTGGGCGCTAGAAGACGTGTTTGGTTCCAAAACGCACCCAGAAATCACCGTCGCGTCTTACAAAGAAATTGAAGAAATCTGCGAGAAAAAGAAAAGGTACGACTCGAACACCTTAAAAGCGCCTTCTCTGGTCAAACCGCCGAAACGTCACGAAGACCTTCTCCTCGCCTCGAAAGAGCCGTGCAAATGTTGTCAACGCGTCCCAGAAGTCGCTGCCATGTGTTTACTCTGCGGTGATATCTTCTGTGCCGCCGATGAGCTCTGCAACCCGGAATTGTGCACACAGCGTGAGGGCGACCCAAACACCAACGAACGCAACCTCACGCCCTTCGATGTCATAGCGCGCAACAACAACCGTAACCTACGCGGCAAAGGTGAATGGGGTCTCTACAAACACGCGCGCCTCTGCGGCCAACGCACGTGCGTCTTCGTCCTCCCGCATCTCACCAAAACGTTGATCCTGGACGATCAATACGCGCGAATGTGTCCGTCCTTATACGTCGACGCGCACGGCGAAGAGGACGAAAACGGCCAGAGAGGCGTCCGACTCTTTCTCGTGGAGCAGAGATTCAACGTCATAAATAACGCCTGGAGAACCGGCGCGTTGGTTTTCCAAGGCGGGTCTTCGCCCGTCTTGAAAGGACAACGGTCCATGGCAAAGCAGTGGTAATAATTTGTTGACAAAAAATCCACACTTTTCCCGCCAAAAGAAACATGAAATTCTAAAAGAAAAGAATATCAAACATCATCAAACGACATGGCCTCCTCGTTCCCTCCTCCTCCTCCCTCAAAGTCGTTGTCCTCGTCGTTGCCCCAAAAAGATGACGACAGTACCACCAATAAAACGTTTTATTCCTTCCCGTATTCCCCTCCGTACGAGCAACAAATCCAATTCATGTCGAAAGCGTACGAGTGCTGCCGGAACGGAATTCCAATCGGCGCGTTCGAGTCACCCACGGGGACGGGGAAAACCTTGTCGATTTTATGCTCCGCGTTGACGTGGATGGAAGATCGGAACAGGCTTTTACGCGCGGGGAAAGTGGAGGAGGCGGACGGGAGAGTGAACGAGAGATTGGTATCATCGAAAGAAGGTGTCGAAGGTGAAGAGACTCCTCAAGTTTTAGGGGAGGAGGAGGAACCGGATTGGATGAAAAATTTCATCGACGAGAAGGAATCGAAAGAGGCGATGAACACGTTCGAGAAACGGATGAAGAAACGAGAGGAGACTATCAAGCGGATAAAATTAAGAGAGCAGAGAAAGTTGACCAGATTATCCGGGGAAGGAAGAGGAATGGAAGAGGAGGAAGAGAAGAGGAGGACGACGACGGTGAAGTATCGAAGCGAGAAGAAGCAAAAGAGGGATCATTTGAGAGAACATTTGTTTAGCGATGCTGGGAGTACTAACGAGGAAAGAAAGAGTCATGGGAAAGAAGAGACGGAAGAAGAAGAGCGGCATAAAGACCCCGAGCAGTATAAATTATACGAAGAATTGGAGTTTTTACCGTCCGATGTGGAGAACGAGGATGCGGAGAAGGACGATTTGGACGTGTTTTCGTCGGACGACGAGAACGATAAGGATTCAGATTCAGATTCGGAGAGCATGTTGCCGATAACGAGGATTATTTTTTGCTCGAGAACGCACTCGCAGTTATCGCAGTGTGTGTCGGAGCTGAAGAGGACGCGGTTTCGGGAGAGCGTTTCGTCCGCGGCGATCGCGTCGAGGAAACAGTTGTGCGTGAATCCGAAAGTGAACAACGGATTGATGTCTGCGCAAAGGATAAACGAGACGTGTTTGGATTTACGAAAATCATCAGCGAATACTTCGGCGTCGACTACGAAAGATAAAGAGAAGAAGAAGAAGAAGAAGGGAGAGAAGAAGGAAAAAGGGTGTCCATACTTGGTGTCGCGGTCGAAAGCTACGCGGGCGTTGGCCGATCGCGCGTTAGTCCAGCCGCTCGATATAGAGGAATTATCTTCCATGGCAACAAAAACGAAATCGTGTGCGTACTACGCTGCAAGGCAAGCGTCGAAAAATGCGGATATTATATTCATGCCGTACGCGAGTCTTCTCGCGCCGGACACTCGAGACGCCTTAGGTATTGAGTTAGATCCGAAGAACACGGTGGTCATTTTCGACGAGGCGCATAACGTAGCCGATGCCGTGAGAAGCTCATCGAGCGCTTCGATGACGAGACGAGATGTGAATCGTGCGATTAGTATGATTGAAAACTACATCGATCGTTTCAAAGAGCGCTTGACGGCTGATAATTTACGCGTTTTGAAGGTTCTTTTGAGCGTGGCGAAAAGATTGGTGTCCGTTCTCACAATGAGTTCGACAGAGAAAGAAAAGAAGACGAATCGTAAAAAACTCTCGTCTTTGAACGATTTCTTGTTCAGCGCGAAACTGGACGACGTGAACGTGTTTGAACTGGTTCGTTTCTTGAAGCAAACGAAAATTGCGCAGAAAATTGCCGGATACGGCGAATACGTCGAGCAAATGAAGGAAAACGGCGTCGACGCCTATGGCACGATTGGTTCTGACGATCGTGATTGGAGCGGCGCTTGGGAAGGTGCAAAGACGGTCATCACGGATGTGCGAATGGAAACGCTCGATACCGACGCAGGTTTGGAAGCAAGAGTTGTTACAACAAAGAAGAATCAACACAGCGCAAACGTAGCCTCCGTTCACGCTATGGCAAATTTTATCCACGCGTTAGGATCGGAAGATGCCGATGGGCGCGTATTGGTCGAGAAAATGTACGGAACCGAAGAGGAAGAAAGTAGCGTCAAGTTTGTATTACTCGATGTCGCGTCGCGGTTCCGGGAGGATATCGTGAAGAAGTGCCGAGCAACGCTTCTTGTCGGCGGTACGTTAGCGCCGTTTGAAGAGTTGTTGACGCAACTCGTCGGGTATAAGGAAAGTGGTATTCTATCATCGAATGATGCAGATATTACATCTTCTTCGTCGCCTCTCTCTCCGTTATCTCCGAAATCGATGTTGTTTTCTTGCGATCACGTGGTGGATAAGTCGAACGTGCTCCCTCTTGCAATCGCAAAAGGACCGTCCGGGAAGACGTTTGATTTCACCTCAAAAAATTTGAAGCTTTGCGAAAACGATTTACTCGACGATCTCGGTCGATGCGTATTGAACCTCTCGAAAGTGTGCGTGAAAACAGGTGGTGTTATCGTGTTCTTTCCAAGTTTCTCGTTGATGGACCGATGCTTTCAGAGATGGCAGAGTAATAGCAACAACGCGAATACTGCCGACGCTTCTTCGATGTTGCAAATGATGCGCAAAGTCGGGAAAACTGTGTTGAAGGAACCTCGCGATAACGCGCAACTCGAACGCACGTTATTTCAGTTTTCGAGCGCGTGCGGAGGAGAAAATCCTACGTACGAGCTCGCCTCGAAGACGGGCGCTATCTTATTATGCGTCGTCAACGGAAAGCTCTCGGAAGGCATAAACTTCAAAGACAATCTCGGACGCATGGTGATCGTAGTCGGTTTACCGTTTGCCAACGTGAAGGACGAAGAGTTGAGCGCTAGGATGGAGTACCTGGATATTCAACAAAAGCAAGCCGCCAACAATTCTTCTTCTTCATTGACGGCTGGTCGAGCGTATTACGAAGCCTTGTGCGCCCGGGGCGTGAACCAAAGCGTCGGTCGCGCCATTCGTCACAAGGACGATTACGCGACTATGATTTTCTTGGATCAAAGATGGTGCGAGAAGGATAAGAGAAATACGACGACGACAACACAGAATACAGCGTTAGGAAAATATCAACAAACTCTTCCCGGGTGGATTTCGAGAGAATTAAAAGTTGTGGATGGAAATTTCGGTGAGGCGGTTAGACACGTCGCGCAGTTCTTCAAAGCGAAATGTAAAGTAAGTAGAGGCCCATAAAGTCAATAGAAGGATGTATTTTTTAAGGAGAGATGTACAGTAGAATAGTTTGTGGAAATTAGCGTATCAATATATGTGCGATTAAGTTTACTTACACATGCTAAGACATTTATATAGTTCTTATCAAGACTGGATCTTCTCTCCTTCTCCTCCTCCTTCTTCTTCTTCTTCTTCTAAATACAAAATTTTTTATTCGCTCTCCGCGGAATTCTTCAAATTCGTTCGAGCGTATTCCTCACTCTTCTTCTTTATGTTTAAAATATATTATTATTCACCTTCCTCGTCCGCTAACTCGCTCGTCCACAGGGTCAAGTTATCTCTCAACAATTGCATGATCAAAGTCGAATCCTTGTACGATTCGTCGTCCAACGTGTCCAAATCCGTAATCGCTTCGTCAAACGCCGTTCGCGCTAAAGCGCACGCTTTCGTCGGATCGTTTGAAATCTCGTAATGGAACACGGAATAGTTCAAAGCTAACCCCAATCTGGTCGGATGGGTCGGGTGTAACCCATTCTTCCCGCTCGCAATCTCCGACGCTTTCTCGTAACTCTCACACGCCTTCTCCCCCGCTTCCTCTCTCCCCGGCGACGCTCGAAACTCGCTCAAATATCGATAATAATCGCCCGACATTTTATGGTAAAACACCGAAGTCTCCGCCGCGTCCGCGCTTTCCGACTTTTCCATTCTCGGAATCAAACTCTCTTTCAACGTATCGATAATCTCCGCGCATATCTTCTCCAACTCCTCCTCAACTTTCGAGCGGTAATCGGTTATCTTCGCCGCGTTTTCGTCTCGTCCTTTCGTCTTCTCTTTGTCTTCCAACGCCGAGAGGATGCGCCAGGACGCTCGGCGAGAGCCGACGAAATTTTTGTACCCCACCGAGAGTAAGTTACGCTCTTCAACCTAAACCACGTAAGAAAAAGAGAACAACAACGCGTGAGTATATGCGCACATATGCGCGACAAAAAGTCGTTCGCGAAGCGAGAGAGAAAGGGATTGAAAAAAGAGAGAAAAATGCCCCAAAGCGAAGAAAAAACGGAGTTTTAGAAGAGTCGTGTGCCCTTCAAAAGTGTCTGCAATTTTTAACGTACCGTCAACTCAATATCCGCTATCCCGCACAGTTTCTTCAAAGCCACGATCATCTCTGCATTGTGTGAGTAGTATTGTGAGTATTGAGAAAGCAATGGTGTTAGTTTCTTTGCACGTATAAACGCAACCAAACGAAGCACGTTTAAACGAGAAAATGATGGGAACAAAACGACCCGATCTGATGGTTCCAATTGAGCACAAATATATACACACGTGCACGCGTAAGAGTGCATATGCACACATAAAACGAAAGGTAATGGTGGTCGTACCATCGTATCTTTCCGCTTGTTCCGCCAACTTGGCTTGGAACACGCACTTCGATCGCTCCGTGAGTTCGCTCATGGTATCAAAAGAGCGACTGTAATGAGGAATAAAAAGGGAGAAAAAAACAGGGCAAAATGAGTTTAGGGTATTAAAACCTAATTCCGAGTTCTCGAGGAGAAGGAGAAGCAGCAGCTTTTCATAAAGGGGTATTGCTATAGAGCTATCTTTTTTGGACGTCGTTTGTCACTCGGTAGTTTTATCATCTCTGTCGGCTTTCGCCGAGGGTTTTGCGTTTTCGAGTGCGACTAAGTTTCTCGCTCGTCGTTCTAAAGCTTCCAAGCGCGTGTTCAGAACGACGGATCGGTCGAGGAGTTCGTCGATGGAGGAATAACTGGTGTTGTTGGTGGCGTCGCGTTGGTATTCTTCTTCGTCGTCGTCATCATCTTCTTCTGAGGCTGATGATGATGATTCTGATGACGACGATGATGATTCTTCCTCCGAGGAGGAGGTGTCCTCGTCCGAGTAGAAGTCGTCGTCGTCGGAATCAGAGTCATCGTCGTCGTCATCCGAAAACTGAAGCGGATGATGGTGCACCTTATTTTCCTCGTGCAATCGTCTCCTCTCGTCGTTTCTATAGCTCCAAAACTGCTTCGCGAACGGTGGCGTTTCCGGCAAAGGCGTCGTCGTCCGAAGACGCTCTCTTCTTCGCCGCTTTTGCTCGGTCTCTTTCTTCTTTGTCTTCTTCTTCTTCTTCGTCGTCGTCTTCAAAGTTTTCTCTTCTTTCAGCTTCGCGCGTAACGACTCGTTCTCTGCCTTCGCCAACTCCAACGCGCTCGTCGCTTTCTCCAGCAAACGTAAACTTTCCTCAAAAGTCCTCTTCTTCGCTTTCTTCATCTTCTTTAACTTCTTCGTCATCTCGCGTAACAAAGCTTTCCTCTCCTCCTCCTTTCGAATGGTGTTGGAGCAAGACGTTTCCAATTCCATCTTCAACCGCTCAATAACCGCATCTCTTTCTACTCGCTCTCGCATAAAATGCTCCAGTTCAATCGACATCACGTTTTCCTTCGTCTGTAAGGCGCTGAGTGATTGTTCGAGGACTTCGTTCCGGACTTTGAGCGCGTAGAATTCCGCTTCCAGATGTTGATTTTGCTGTCCAATTTTGAATTTTTTCTCCTCTTTGTCTTCATCTTTTGTTGTCGTCGTCAAACGCTCCTCCTCTCTCTCGTCGTCCGAAGTATATAAATTGTTGGTGTTGTTGTTGCTGTTGTTCTTAAAGTTCTCCAAATATTCGCCTATCCCGACCGGTTCGAAGACCACGTTCATATCTTTTATGTAAGTGTCTTTTCCCCGAAATTCTTGTGAGGAATTTCCCAAGAAAAACTCCATTACTAAGAGCGGGTTTACGAAGCTTACGACGATGGGCAAAAAGAAGAAGAACAGTGGTAATGGTACTGGTAACGATGATGGTTTTTTCCAATGTGCGCCAACCGACGCGAACGGGACACCGATCGATGTAGAGCGAGAAACGCTCGAGGAAATGAGACAAAGACACGCGAGAGAAATACGAAGCGTTCGGGAGTATTGCCAGAAGTTTTTCCAAAGCGGGATGAAGCAAGCGAAGACGAAAGCGATGATAGAGGAAGGGAAAGTCACGGACAGACACTTGGAGGAGGAAAATGCGCTAGAGAGGAGGGTGTTTGGAACGCCAGACGCGAGTAGCAGTGAGGGCGAGGAGGAGGAAGAAGAAGACAAGAGCAAAACGGATAAAGAGGAAGCGAGCGAGGAAAGGAAACAGCAAGGTGGTCCGACGAAAGCGCAGAAGCGACGGGAAAAGAAAGCGGCGGAGGAGAAAGCGAGAGAATTAGCGATCGAGATGGAACGCGCGCGACTTCGCGAGTCTGGACCGTCCAAGAAAGAAATCGAAGAGGAAGCGATGCGGCGAGCGCTGAAGGCGTTGGATTTGACGCTGAGGGAGGTGAAAGCGGACGGACACTGTTTGTATCGCGCGGTAGCGGAACAAGTGGATGAGATGAAAGAGGAGAGTAGGTACGGGGAAGTGAGGACGATGTGCAAGGACGAGATGTTGAAGAACAGAGAAGAGTACGAAGCGTTCGTGGAAATGGAAGAGGCTGGATCGTACGAAAAGTATTGCGAAAAGGTGGGATCGACAGCCGAGTGGGGCGGGCACGTGGAGATGTTAGCCATTGCGAGAGCGCTGCGGAGGAACGTGGAGGTTTTTGAAGTCAGGCCAGGTGGAGAGGTGGAGAAGATGGTCGTCGAATGTGTTGGTAGCGGTGTGGAAGGAGAAGAGGGAAAAGGCGGATCGTCGTTTCCGTTGCGCGTGGCGTTTATGAAAGAATCGTACACGCTAGGGGAGCATTATGACGCTGTCGTTAGTTTATGATGATGATAGAAGAAATAGAAGAAATACGCATTGGCCTGATATTGCCAGTATATCATTACTACTAGCAAGACGATACACATCATCCCTATTACTACTGCTATTACTACTTGACTTTAATCGCATCCAGTCGCCCAAGCGAGTATCCCCAGCAGACCTCCGAAAGCGACGACGAGAGGCGCTTGTAAAACGACCAACTTTGGATTTGGCATTTTCACGTACCTCGTTCCGAATAAGGTCAACATACCGATGACTACGGCAAATTTCGGAAACGGCGAGTTTTCTCTGACTTTCAAAAACATCTGCACCGCTGCGGCGACGACTAAACCAACCGCGCTGGCGTTCAAACCCGGAAGCATTTTTTGGTACGCTTGAAACGTTCGAATGTAACCCCAAAACGGCAAGACGCCGAAAATTAACGTCACGCCCGGGGCGAATAAGCCTGTCCAACACGTCAACGCTCCAGCGACGACACTTTTACCGGCTCTTTGCGCCATCACGGCACCTAAATACGCGGCAAAGTTAAACATCGGCCCCGGAGACGCTTGCACGAGCGCCAATCCGGCGAAAAACTGGTCCTCGGTAACCCAACTGTTCGTAGCGATGTTATCCGGCTGACTCGAATCGTACGAAACGACATCGTCTAACAACAGAGGTAAAACAACCTGTCCGCCACCGAAGATTATGCTCCCAGTTCTAAAAAACGCCGCAAACCAGTGCGAATACTGATTCGAATCGTAATTCGTTTGACTCGCGACGGTGACCATGAGCACCAACACGATCGCCCAGGAAAGAATCAAGAAACCGCCAACGATTTTAGTAGCCCCGTAACTCGCCACCTCGTCGTCTTGTTCGTTTCTTTCCGCGATATCTTTATCCGCGCCGAAGAAATAACTCACCAAACCGCCAAAAACAATCAGCAACGGAAACAGCCACGCGGTTTTGTAATAATACGCGAAACACGCGCTCGTGAGTCCCAACAGTCTCGTCATGTTATTCTTATTACACTGCCCGTTGGACAAATTCACCGCCGCGTCCACTACTAACGCCACGCCAGCCACGGAGAGACCACTGACTAACCCTTTCAAAAAGCTCGACGGGTTCGTCAGCGCCTCAGCCGCGCCCGCCCCGGCTAAAGTCATCAAAATCAATCCTGGGTATTGAAACAAACCTCCCGATAAGAGGCCACCGAGAACGCCTCTCTGCGTCACGCCTAGAGCAAAACTGACTTGCGTACTCGTCGGTCCGGGCATGCACTGGCCTAAACTCAACAATTCCGCGAAAATGGTGCTCGAAATCCATTTTTTACCATCGACGAAGACTTTTTGGAAAATGCCAATGTGTGCAGCTGGCCCACCGAATGCGGTCCAGCCCATCAAGATGAACGCTCGAAAAATGTCTCCGTACGACGCCCGAGAAACACCCGCGGAGGCGTGTTTCTCCACGTCGTCGTCGTTCCTGTTATCATTATTAGTATTAGTAGTATCCGTTGCTTTTGCCATGCTTATCGTCGTGCTCATAAACAACTCCTTTAAAATGGAATAATTCAAAAATGGAATATTATCTCTCGGCGGTACTCAACCTCTCCGCTCTTTTATGATATACACGCACTACTCCCAAAACAACGCGACGCAGAAACCCAAAAACAAAACACTTTTACCGCGCGTGTTATAAAAACGAGAGGACGTTCTTCTCTCTCCGCGTCTGTCTCGCTGCGTAAGTGTCCGGAAATTTTCCGTCTCTGAAAGATAAGACACGGGAAAGATGAAGGGGAAAAAAAGGAGCTGAAAAACGCTTGATTTTCTCAGAAGAAAAAAAAACGTCACAAGTCAAAATCTGCATTTTACACCCACTGATCAAGAACAACAAAACACCCCAACAGTTTATAAAACATTATGGTGGAGCAAAACAGAAGAACAGGAGAGGAAGAGGACGAGTGTCCGGATCTGTACGGCGCTTTGAACGTGGAGAACACGGCGACGTCGATCGAGGTATGCCTCTCTTTCTTTCTTTTTTAATATCTAAATCTCGCATGTGTCTTCTTTCTGATCTCTCTTTCGTTTTTTTTCTCGCGAGAAACTTTTCATCATCGTCGCGCGGTGAAAATGATGACGCGCGGGAGGCGCGAATCCGATCATGATAAAGACGACGAGAGAGAGAGAAAGAAATCTTTTAATAGCCTTCTTTCGTTCTGCAAAGACGACGCGGTATGCGAGGAGGAGCGCACTCCAAAATTGGATTTTTGAGAATCCGAAAAGTCTCTTGAGCGTTTTTTTAAATCTCGCGATGAAACCGATGGACGCGCTCCTCTATTTCTCTCTCTCACATTAGACGCACAATGACACACTTTCTCCTCCCTTTGTATTCCCTTCCATTGAAAAATCAACAGATTCGCCGAGCGTACCGGAACTTAATCACCAAAGCGCACCCGGATAAAGGCGGCGATGCGAAGACGTTCGCGTTGATCCAACGCGCCTACGACGTTCTCTCGGATACCGACAAGCGCAAACAATACGACTCGACCGGGACGTACTCGAAATCGGTCGAGGAGGAGTTGTTAGATTCTTTCGGTGGCGGCGTATTTCGCGATAAACTGAACGAGGAGAACCAGCGGAAAGAGTCCGTCGCGGAAGCGATTCAAACCGTGGAGAAGAACAAAGGGTCGCACACGTCTGGATTCGAAGCGTTTATGCGATCCAGGGGCGATTCGGTCGCCTCGTTTGGCGTGGACGATATCATCAATCAGTTCGGCGTCGTGAAAGGATCGTACGATGAAGTGCAGTTGCCGAAGATTAAAGCGTACGAGGTGAATCAACCCGCCGGGAAGAAAGTCGTCGCCGGGCACGAGAAGGAGGCTTTGAGAGTTGAAACGACGAAAATCGCCTCGACTTTACAGTGGGGCGAAGTTTTAGTGAGCGTTCGCGTGGCGCCGATGAACGCGCACGATATTTACGAAGACCACATGTCGTTCATTACGTCCAATTATGGAAACAACGCATCCGATGCGAACGTTCATAAAGATTCGATGTTGAATCCGCGAAAAGGCGCTTTCGAGAACAACATGAACGAATCGAACGAACGCAAGATCCCAGGCTCGGATTGTTTAGCCACCGTGGTGAAAGTTGGTGCCGGCGTCAAGTCCTTAGCCGAAGGCGATTGGGTCATTCCGTACGTTCCAAACCTTGGCACGTGGAGAACCTTGGCTGTCTGGAAAGAAAAAGATTTGATCAAGATTCCGAAAGAAATGACGTCGGAAAACCATTGCGCGATGATGCGAGAGATGTGCGTCGCGTATCGTTTGTTGGAAGATTTCGGGGCGTTGAAACCAGGCGATGCGGTTATTCTGAACGCCGGTACCTCCTTAATCGCCACGGTGGTCTGTCAACTCGCGAGTATGCTCAAATTACGTCCGATTTTAGTCTGTCGCGCGCATCCAGGCTTCGAGAAAACCGTGAAGTGGCTCAAAAGTTTAGGCGCGATTGAAGTCTTCAAAGACGAGGGAGATTTGGGCGCCGAGTTGGAAGAAAAACGCCTCTTCGCGAAACCGAGATTGGCGTTAGACGGCGTCGGGGGTATTTCTGCCGTGCGTTTGGCGGAAACCTTGCACCAAGGGTGTCCTCTCATCGTCTACGCGTGCGCATCTGGTCGCGCGGCGACGTTTCCGTGGCATCATTGGGTCGGTAAAGGTTTGATCGTGCGCGGGTTTTCGCTGAGAAACTGGATGAAGGAAAACAAGAAGAAGACGCCGAAAATGATGGAAACTTTGGCAAAGTTGGTCAACGCGAACAAAATCGCGGTCGAGTACACCGAGTACGAATTATCGACTGAGTTTGACGAAGCTTTGGAGCACGCGTGCGAGAAGCACAGAAAGACGAAAATTTTGTTGAAAATAACCGATATCGGAAGCACCGTGGACGAAAACGACAAGTAATAAAATACGGATACGGATTTCTTTTTTCATCGGTCGGTCTTCCGACTTATTACTTACAGAGAAAGAGAAAGAGAGAGAAAAGATGAGCGTTTTTTGTAACAATCACACGAGCAACGACAATTAAAAGAGGTATCTTAGGCATACACTGTATTTCCTTTCAGCACAACGCAGACGTCGTATTTTTATTTTATTAATAACTCCCTCTTAGCTATAAAAAACTACCCGTTAGTTTTTTACTTGAATGTTAATTTAATAGAGTTCTTCTTCCATGTGCGTCTTGATGGTGCAGTCCGAGGTCGGGTACGCAACGCAAGTCAACACAAAGCCGTTACCGGTTTGGTCGTCGTCCAAGAAGGATTGGTCGGATTGGTCGATGGTACCCGCGACAACCTTACCCGCGCACGAAGAGCACGCGCCCGCTCTGCAGGAGTACGGCAAGTCAATGCCAGCTTCTTCAGCCGCGTCGAGAACGTAGGTGTCGTCCGCGCATTCAATCTTTTGGGCGCCTTCCGGGGTTTCCAAAGTGACCGTGAAGTTCATGATGGTCATGCCTCTTTGCACTTTCTGTTGGTGTTTTTAAGAATAACAGAAGGAGAAGGTTAATTTACTTTTTTGCGACCGACCCATTTAGGGTTAAACCCTAATCGTCGTCGTCGTCGTCCTTCTCTCGGTGTTCTCACCAGCGGAGATAAACAAGGCCGGAACACGACGACACCGTGGAGGTTCGAAATTCGTTTCCTCTCGCGCACGCGCGAAACGAAACGCGCGAAACTATTCACTCGAAATGAGTATCACGCGTTTACTCTTCGCGATTTGCGGTGTTTCGCGCGGCGCGAGCGCTCTGTGGTCACACACCGCGCGCGCGCGAAAAATGCACACCACCGGGCGACGCGAGCGGGAGACGGAGGAAAGCAATCGGAAAAGAGAGAAATCCATCATCCAAAAAAAAAAAGGAAAAATCCTTCGCGGAAATCCGCGCGCGCTAAACTCCGGAAAGAAAGCAGTAAACGATGACGCGAACATATCCAACGACTGATTCGTAACGTACCGTGGTGCGAGACTTCATCGCGACGGCTTTGCCGACGAAGGCGGTTTGTTGGACGTTAGTGGCAGCGAACATGGTGTGTGATTGAGAATACGTGTTTATGTTTTGGCGTAAAAACTACTGCGGGTGGGGAAAAAGAGGGTGAAAAAAAAGAGGGTAAGCCTCTCTCGCCCCTCTTCTCGGTCTGCTCTCGGGGGGCAAGGAAGAATAAATAAAATAATCCAGAGAGTCCAGTTGGCAGTGGACGACACCACGAATTGTTCCTTCCTACGATTTTGAGTCGAATCCATAAAAACGTCAGCACAAGGAGTTCTTAGAGTACGTTCTTCACACCACTTCCAACAAAAGAGAAAAAGGAGAGACAGACAGACACACACACACACACACTTTGAGCAAGGAAATAGAATAGAGAGAGATGTTGGCGACGACGACGACGACGTGCAGAGCGACCACCACCCTTTGCGACAGGTTTCCTTCCGCGTCTTCGAGGAGGACGCGAACAATCAGACGAATGCAGAAAAATCGAATGACGACGACGGCGACGAGCAGCAGCAGCGAAGAAGAAGAGAAAGAAGCAGAACCAATTCCTCCGAAGAAATCAGACCCGTTCGGGTTTGATTCCGGACGAAACGAAGGCCCGGTACCGATTGTTCCCGGGTTTGATACCGCGGAAGGCGGGAAGGTTGGCCCGCTCGGCACCGCTGGGATCTCCTTGTTGTTGTTCGTCTTGTTCGGTGGGAGTTTGTTTTTCACGTCCGTGCCGCGAGGCGCGGTGGAAGACATGGCGAAGATGGCGTTGGAAAACGATCCAGACGCGCCGACGAACGTGTTGAGACGTTAGGAGAAATTGTTATTGTGCTTGTTAGACTAATGATACTTGTGTACACTTCCACTAAAAACTAATCTTCTTCTTCGCCTCTATTCTAAAATTTTGACACATCGAACGTCGCCGAGAAGAAATCGCGCAAGGACTTGTTCAAAGGATATCGTCCCAAGGCGACGAGCGAGGACAATTGAGGAGTGAACAACTCTAAAACTTCTTTCTTTTGTTTTGCCAACGACGAGATGCTGCCTTTGCTTTCCTCTTCTTCCGTCCCGTCGCCGTCGTTGTCGTTGTTCTTCTTCTTCTTCTTTCGTTTTATCATATTCGTCAACGCGTCGACGACTGAAGCCAACATCGCAATCGTACGAGTAGAGACGTCGAAAGAGGATATCTCCTTCCCCTTATTTGAGAAGTGGTATCGCAAGACGATCTCGCATGCGGTGAGCGTACCGCTCGCGTCGTTTATCGTCGTCGCGAGCACCGCTCGCGTGGAGTTATATAAAAGCTCTTCGTGTTCCTCTTCTCCTCGCTTATCCATAGCAGAGGTGAAAGCGTCGATGTGAATGGTCCTTGCGACGTTTGCTATGCGATTTTTTGAAGCCATAACAGCACACGACGAGTACAACTCTGGAATGAAATCACAAACGAGCGATTTTGAAATCACTTCGTCCCTTTCGCTCTTCTTTTTCCGCGCGCGTATCGCATTCTCCAGGAAGTCGCACGCAAAACTCCAAAACATTTGAGAGGGAGAGGAAGTGCTCTCGGTGCCAAACGCTGCAATGCACGACAACGCGTGAGTTAACGAAGTCGACGCGACGTCAACATTTGCAAACGCATTTGCACAACCGATCGATACGATATCGTACCCTACATTTTTCGAAGACGTTACGTTTGAAACCAAGCGAGGAAAGAACGTCGCCAACGAAAATACTTTCGCCTCTGAGAATCCCTCGTTCTTCGGAGCACTTTTGTGCGCGTGATTCCCGTAATACTCTTCACGAGTGAACGAAACGATAGGGTCTATGGCATCTTCGCACACGTCTTGCCAGAATACTTTTTCCTCGTTTTCGTTTTGAGACGTGGCGGTAAAGTTGAGCGCGGACGCAAAGACGCTTTCAAACGCCCTCACGGTTGTCGCCCGCGTGTTTTCGATAGAGAACGTCGCGGATATCAAACATCTCGTCGTAACTTTCCACAGGTTTCGTCCACGAGCCGTACTTCGATCTGCGCGAAGGATAATCTCTTGTAAAGATAGCAAAGCTTCAGAAACGACGATGGAATCGCCTTTGTCGTTTTTCGTTTGCTTTTCGACGTCGCGAAATTTGGCTAAAACATCCACAATGTCCGGTAAAACGTCGTCGGTGAGTTCTCCATCCACGATAGATGGAGTCGTTGTTGATACTTCTTCTTTTATTGATCTACCTTTGAGCACACTTTCGACGATGACGTTGCGAAAACTCACAAACGCGCGAATTTTTGCCGAGTCCGCGAATAAAACTTTCACTTGGTCCTCCGGGTCGCCGTCGTACTCCTCGGTGTTGCCGTGATATTCCGACAGAGTGGCGTTTGAAGCGACAACTTCGAGCGTCTGAGCGACTCTTCGCCAGGATTTCCCAAACTTTTTGCTCGAAGTTTCCGCCAGTCGTCTCAACGCATCGACGACAAATTCGGCTTTTCTCGTCTTCATTTCGAAAAAGACGGTTTCGTTACCCAAGCCGGAGTTTCGAAAGCTCGAATTTGCAACCGTTCGAATGGCTTCGTAGAATGGTAACAAAGCGTCTTCTCTCGCCGCGTCTGCGTTGCTGCTGTTTATATCTTCGTCCGTCTCCAAATTCGTCAACGTGGTTTTACGTTTTGTGGGCGTAATGTTGCCATCTTCGTCTTTGGACTCCGCGGATTCCGCGCTTCCTCTTTTCAAGAGCACAGCCTCGGCAACGACGCGAAGGCACTCCGAAGCTTCTTTGCACGCGTTGCGATTTACAATCGTTTCAATTTGTACGCACGAAGTTGCTGTCGTCGCTAAATGCAAGGATGCTGGTCCCCAGATGACGTTTCGCCAGGCTGCTAAAGATCTCCCGTTCAAGTTTGCCCGCGCGACATCCGCCAAACGTTTCATCGCGATTCTGGTATTTGGAGATTTTGTGATTTCGCTTTGCTCGGCGGCGCATAAATCGCGCTCGGAACGTTGTATTAACGCGTCGACGACGTGCGAGAGTTCGCTCGCGTCCATTGTGGACGAGTTGACGAAACACGCGTCGATGGCTGCCTTGGCGTCTGGATTTATCTCGGTTTCCAAACCAGCCTCCCTCGAAAACGGTCGGAGCCACGCCATGACGTTTTTGAACCCGAGAAGGCGTTGGATGTTCTTCTCCACTTTCGTTTTGTCCGGTAGAACTCCGTCCGTCGATTCTTGCGCGGTTCCGTTTGAACTGTTGTTCACATTCGCAACACCTCTCAACGCCGTCGAGTCATTTTCCAACATGGCAATCTCCAAACTGACGCAAATATCAATACACGACTTCCAAAATTTTTGACCGAGCTTGATGAAATCGCCGTCGGATTTTGCGCAGTCGAGAAGCGTTTTTGTCGCCTCGGCGCGTTGCATGGCTCTCAAATCGACTCGCGTCGCGTCGTCGTCGTTATCATTGTCATCATCAGCGTTGCTGTTTCCCCGATCATTGTCGGATGCACTCACGCCCGTAGCGTTGCACAAAAATTGTCCAAACAAATCTCGCAAAGTATACAGCTTCGTCTCAAAAGCGAGTCGCATGGCAGAACGAGCGCACTCCAAAGCCATAGCGGCACGCCCTGGATCATTTGCGAGGCCAAACGCAATCGATAGCGCGCGACAGAGCGCTTCGCCGATGACTTCAAACATTGGTCGAGCCAGTCCGGCTTCGGCAGCCGCGTGGAAGGCGGATTCGCCGACGAATACGTTGTCGTTATTGTTTTTCGCGCTTTCGTCGAGCTCTGAATTACTACCTTGTCCATTTTTGAGCTGCGGCGGGGAAAGTGCGGCTGCAGGAGCTATTGTCGATCTCGTCGTGACGGCAGAGAATGCTCGAGCAGTTTCTCTCAGCAAAGCTTTCGCTTCTTCCGAGGCAATTTTTTCCTCCATTTCCAGAATTTTCTGTTTCTTCTTGAACGCACCAAATATGCCAAAGTCGCTCATGAGACCGCTATTCGCTGCTGCAGTGGTAGTACTACTACTATCAGCGGCAGTGGAAGACGACGCCGTTTCCGCAATGGCGCGTTTATCCGCGGATAATATAATTTCTTCTTTCGTCACGCGATCGTAAACGCCTCGAATCATTTCTTCGTCCAAACCTCTCGTTTCTGGCGTATCCAAAGCCATATTCAAGAAATCCTCTCTCGACATCCGCATTTTCACATCCACCATGGGATTGTGCGCGTCGGTATTCAACATTATTATCGCAAACGCGATAATTGTCACGCAATCTACTTTCTTTTCTATTTTTTGGCCACCAAAGTTTGGATTTAATTCAATAAATCTTTTCGCGAAGCATTCGGTGAGTCTATCGATTTGTTGCGCTTCGCCGGGAATTCGAAACGTCGACATGAACTTCCTCAACGCTTCATCCACGTATTCGTTCGTGAAATCAAAGTTTTCCAGGTACGCTCGAATAACAGCAACGCCATCAGCATCGCTAGATCCCAGCAAGTGTCCAATTGCTGACGGGTCGACACCCGGCGCCGACCGTAAAAACTTGGCGGCGTCTGACGCCGACACGACTGAATTACTCGGCGCGTGCTCGCGCAGAACTGCCATAGTCGGCGTCTTGTTGAACTTTTTCACAGCAATCTCCACCGATTTTTTCTCTTTCTTAAGATTTGCAAACGTTTTCGTTTGCGATGGTTTTGCTATTGACGATGATGATGACGTCGTAGGCACGTTTTCTAGCGGAACGGAAGAGAGCAATCCGCCGCCGATGACGCCTTCTGATTCGCTTCCCGGGGTTGTTCTCGTCGTCCTCGTCGTCCTCGTCGAGTTGTTCGATTCTGCTTGATTCTTGTTATCTTGTTTAGCCGTGGCGGTACTCGAAGGTACGACGACGTTTTGGGACGGTATCAACTCAAACGAGGTCGAAACACTCCCTGACCGGCGCAAAGTGGAGGAGGCTTTTCTTTCGACTTCGTCAATGGAATCCTCATCGTGAAATAAATCTTCCCCTAATTCCTTGTTTCTCGCGCGCCACACGCGCAACGAACGCACGATAGCGACTAAACACTGCGTCGCTGCATCTCTAACCGCAACTGAATCGATATCGATCGAGGAACCACTGCTAATTTTTACAAGAATGCGCTCCTTTTCCCGTTCAACTTTAAGCGTCTCTAAAATCGCCTTGGCGCTTCTTTCGAAGCAGTTTGTCGAACATCTCGGATCGCAATCGTAATTCACAAAAACGTCCGCCGCTGTCGAAGGATCGTCGTATATTTGTCGTAACGTTTTTAACGCAGCAATCTTTGCCTTCACGTGCGTTGACTTTGATCGTTCCAACGGGTGTAAAAGCATCGTTGGGAACATCAAAGCGATTTCAGATTTCCACGAATCTCTCGCGCGAGAGACAATCGCGGCATACGTCGCTCGGGCTAAACTCGATGACGCTAACGCCATGGGATGAAACCTCGTCGCGTTACTAAATCCATGCAAGATGGTGTTGCTGTTATTACTCGTGCTCGTGGTGATTGTTGTTCTGTTCGTCGACGCATTCAGCGTCTTTTCGATGCCTTCGAAACTCAATCTTTTCGCGTTATTGTTGCTATTGTTGTTGATCGCGCCAGACGCGGTAGCCGCGGCGGCCGCAGCTACTCCAGCGACGCCGCCTTTTTGAAGCGTGGACTTTGGATTTAACATCGCGTTCATCAACAACGCCTCGCTCAAAGGTTTCTTCAATTCGTTTCTATACGCCGCTAACCACGCTCTCGCGTTTGGTCCTTCGCACAGCTGTCGAAGTAAATCTATGGCTAAAAACCGACTCGCCAGGATGTACTCGTCCGCGTCTAACGCATTCGCCGCAGAAAAATACGTAGTTGGTTTCTTATTAGCATTATTGGCATCCGCATTCTCTTCCGCAATCATCGTCGAAGTCGTCGCGCTCGTAATCGCATCTGAATCTCTCGATGCGATTTTACACAATGCCTTCAAACACGTCAACGCTGATTGGTCGCTAAAAAAACTATCACCATTAGTATTGATATTTCCCGCAGCGCTCGCGCTACGAAACTCCCCCTCTGAGCACCTTTTGAAACAATTATTTATGTGTTGCACCAACGCCGTCTTCGCCACTCTTCTCTCCACGTCCCCATCGCTCGCGACTGCTGAATGCGCCAACCGCAAAGTCAAAATCTCCAACGCCTCCTCCCCTTCTTCGCCTTGAAATATCCCCGAGTTTACGATGTGTTCGCTCGTCGCCAACGCCAACAACATCTTCACTACCATCCTCGTAATTTCCAACGAGCTATCATCCTTCCCGCAAAACGCGACCGCTTTACACACATCTCTCAACATCGTCGCGCTACATGTCATCATCATCTCTACATTTTCCGTCGCCGCCGAATTCGTTCCGCTCACTCTCACTTTCTCCTTCTCCACGAAATTCATCACCAAAAACAAACACTCGAGCGCTTTCACCGCGACTTTCTGCCTCCCTCCTTGCGAATACACCTCTTGGTTGCTCAAAATCTCTTTACACGCGTCCGTGACTTCTCGTAAAATTTTCGTCTTCTTCTCAAAGTGCAAAAAATCCGACTTCTTTTCCTCTTCTCTCGTTTGCGTCCAGAACTGTTTCATCAGTTCGTCGTTGGTGTTGGTGTTGGTGTCTTTTAAAAACTCCAAAATCTTTCCTCGCGCCTCTTTCGCCTTCTTCGGGAGGAGTAAAACGAAGGCACCTCCGCCGAACTCTTTTAAAGATTGGGAGAAGAGCACCTCGGTCGCTCGCAAGAACGACGCAAAGGCACCGATGCGATTTTGATTTTTTTCTTCCTCGTTCGCTCGTTTCTTCTTCGTCGTCTTCTCCTCGACATCGTTTTCATCGCCATCGTCGTC
>Ga0181598_1000571_pt1 | contig 36853 bp, 49 predicted proteins | sample 041ome_4_FD_153295 | JGI IMG/M metagenome (GOLD analysis project Ga0181598, IMG submission 153295) | Coastal salt marsh microbial communities from the Groves Creek Marsh, Skidaway Island, Georgia - 041404US metaG (spades assembly) | ecosystem: Environmental > Aquatic > Marine > Intertidal zone >... | reverse complement strand
CGCTCTAATGTCGTGACCACGTTCTGTTTGTGCGGGATCAAACAAGTCATCATATATTGCTAGTTCAAATCTACTGCTAGGCAAACGTGCTAGTCTCGTAAACTCGCCTGTGTTAGCACCTGTTTGACTGAAGCTCATTAGTGTCGTGTCGTCATCTTCATCACCGTCGCCAGTTGAATCAACAAACACAAAAGTTGTAGTGCCGTTACCTAAAAAGTCTCCAATAGCCAAACCACTGTTACCACTGTGTGTGGTGTCTAGTTGTGTAAAGCCAGCACCACCGCCCAACATAACAACCATGTTACTGTAGCCGCCTACAACAACATCGTCTATGCCATCTTGGTTAACATCACCTACACCAATATCGTGCATCCACTTGTCGCCAATGTCATGGTCTTCACGATTGAAACTACTAGCGCCTGTATTTTTAAATATAGTGAGAGGACCAAAGTGTTCCATGTCAGTTGAATGCCCTACTGCCATGTCTTTGTTGCCATCACCATCAAAATCACCAAACTTAAGGCTAGGCTCAGTTCCTATAATGACATTGTCTGCGCCTGTAAACCAAGAACTGGTTCTGTTTACTAATTGGTCATCGTTATTAAATTCGTATAAAGTAATATTACTGTTTTCCCAAGCGGCATTTTTAGCATCCTGGTCAGCGGCTTCTCGTAGTTGGGTCGCACTCTGACTCATACGTCCAGCGATAATAACTTCTTCTTTGCTGTCGTTGTTTAAGTCTTCTACAAATATATCTGATACCGGAAGTGTATCACTGCCACTAGCGAAGAATTCAAACTCGCCTGCTAGTCTAGGCGTAGCAAAGTTAACATCAGGCAATGCTGGGTTAGGTGCTGATATGGGGTTTTGTCGTACATTAGGTCCGCCTGGACCACCACCACCTCCACATGCTGATAGCAGTGACACACATACTAATGTAGCAAATAGCCTCATAATCTACTCCTTGAGTATTTTAATATTGTGTTATTATAAGGCTACTCGACTAGGCAGTCAAGCCATTTCAAATAGGTTATTAAACTGTGTGTTTGCGTTAAGGGCTTTTTTGCCAGAAAATCCTCTGTTTCCAACTACTTGCATCCAGAGTGTACTATGTTTGTCAATGATTTCAAGGCTCTTTTCTTTTGTAGGCTGTGCAAATACTTCATTAATAATGTCTCTGACAGCAGTACCTGCACCCAGATCATTAACTAACATTCTGGGCATTTTACCTTGGTCATATAGTACATTTGAGTCCTGCACCGCTTTAATATGCATCCAAACGTTGTGTGCCATTAATATAGCGTAACTAAAACTATCCCAGGATGTCTTTCCTTCTTTACCAATCTTATTAAGATCACCTTTACCATATATACAGATATCGTTCATCTTTATGCCTTGTGTGACTATGCTATCAGTAAATTTGTCAAACAACTTGTCTTGCATCACTGCTGACGCAAATGGGCGGGTGTCTGTGCTGTACTTCTTGTCATCGACACACGAACTCATTCTATATACCCATTTGCCTCTGTCTGGGTGTTCGTTTACAGAGTAAACTTGTCCGTTTGCTGTTGCTAAGAAAGGTGATGCGCAATCAAAACTGATAGTAAAGTTTGGATTATAGTTTGCCCTAACTGCACGTTGTACATCTGTTAATACACATGCCCATTCTAGTCTACTTGTGCCTAAAATGTGCATCCAGTCATGTATGCCTGTCTGCAATAAATCATCATAGTATAGTGTTACAAGACGTTTTAGGATAAGATGTAGGTCACACATATTCTGACCTCCCATACCCCAACCATTAAAGTGATCGTTAGGATATTGCTTTGGATCACAGTACTTCTTCATTAAACTGTACCAGTGGTCTGCATCACTGTGGTTACTGCCTTGTAATACGTTTAAGAATTTACAGTCACCTGTTCTGTTCTTCATAAAGTATTCATTGTTAAACTGTGTGATGTCCACTGCTTGTTGATAAGTTTTAATATTCGTCTTGGCACTTGCCTTTTTATCGTATACAGTCCAAGTGGGAATGTCAAGCGTCATACCATAGTCACATACAGAGTCCATCCAGGTAAGAACTTGTTTACGTTTTTTACCGCAATCTTTGTCTGTAGTATCAGGCCAGTTACCTTCCCAAGTGCCTTTAGCAATCTGAAAGCCACCTGAGTCACCTACAATAAGATTCTTCTTCTTGTCACGACGTGTCACCATCCAGTCTTTAGGATGATCTTTTGTGACATCTAACACTGCATGCCCTGCACTATATAATGCTTGATTGTAGGTAAACATTCCTTCTTTTTCATTAAGGAAGTTTATACTTTCTACACCATTTTGAAAACTACTGGGCACTCTAGCAGGATCAACGTAGTTGCCTGTTTCCTGTTGTTTGCCAACAAATGTGGCATAGAAACTACTGAGTGCAGGCAAATATACTGCGTAGTCTTTTTGTTTAGCAGATAAGTTGTCTTGTTCAATCGCCATAAAAGTGTACCATGTTATCTATAAATTCGTAATCTTGTTCCATCGCTTTTAATACATTCATATATTCTACATTATTTTCTCTTAATAGTCTATCTAAATGTTGTTTTACTTTGCCGTTCCAGGACCCGCCTGTTGATACATGTACAGGCTTCTCACTTGCTATATTGTTAGGTATATTTAGAATAGTCTTGAAGTATTCTGAAATTTTATAGTTAAGTCCTTGTTCCTGTCTAAAGAACACACATTTTTCTAACGGTACGTGTTGCAAGAAGAACAATTGGCTTTCAGTGTGATCATCAAACCATATACGTTGTGATAGTAAATTTAGTGTTAACGGGTTACTCAAGTAGTCAAATATACCGTCAGGGTCGTTAAAATGCTCTCCAAAATATTCTGCTATGCCACTTAACCATCGGTCATAAGGGTCTCTCATAACTACAATAATTTTTTCGATATCATCAGGTTTAATCATGTCAGTAGGTTCCACTGCAACCCAGTCACCTAACTGTAAAAATCTTGGTTGCCAACCTAAATCCAACACCTGCGTTTTCATAAAACTACTTGCACATTTAGGAGTATTAATATATACAACAGGTTGATCTGGACATTTGTAGCATTGGCCCACAGTGTGACCTAACCTACTGTAGTATGTAAGCCCTATGTTGGGAACATATCCTTCCAGTGTATCCTCTCCATCAGGCTTTACATTTACTTTAATTTTATCTATGTAGTATGTCATTCTTTAGAACCTTATCTATCTTAATGATAGAAGTAAGGACGTCTTCTAAATCTTCTAACCTTACAGCATTAGGCCCATCACTAGCGGCATTATCAGGATCGTCATGTACTTCTAAAAATACACCAGCAACGCCTACTGCTGTTGCGGCTCTTGCTAAGTGTGGTACCATACTGCGATCACCACCGCTTTTACCATCTAATCCACTTGGTTGTTGTACACTATGTGTGGCATCAAATACGACAGGATATCCCATCATTGCCATGGTAACTAGTCCACGCATGTCATTGACCAGTGTCTTATAACCAAAACATGTGCCACGTTCTGTTAACCATATATTATGATTGCCAGTTGACTCTACTTTTTGTACAGCATGCCTCATGTCATCTGGTGCCATGAACTGTGCTTTTTTGATGTTTACTGTTTTGCCTGTTTCGCCTGCGGCTACTAACAAGTCTGTTTGGCGTGATAGGAACGCAGGTATCTGTATAACGTCTACAGTATCGGCTAGTACTGCACATTGTTCTGGTAAATGTACATCTGTTAGGACAGGGACGCCATAACCTTTTTTAACAGCGTATAGCGTATCCCTTCCCCGGTGTATACCAACGCCTCTTTTTCCATTTATACTGGTTCTATTCGCCTTATCAAAACTGGCTTTGAATATCCATTCAACTCCAAGCCGTTTGCATATGGTGTTTATAGATTCTGCCATAAAGTAAGAATGTTCCTCACTTTCTATCTGGCATGGTCCCAGTATAAATTTTACTGGAGAGTTGTTAGATAATTTGATCACTTAGTAAGTGCTGGAATAATATAGTTGTATTCTGCAATGCCACTGTCTACAGTAATCATAGCCGCACCTTCATCGCTAAACTTAATAGTTTTATCACCTGTCAAGTTAAGGATAGCAGTAATTGGTGCTACGGGCCAAGACCAAGGCTTAGCAAGTTTGCCTTCTACGTCAGCCGCAAATACAAAGTTACCTGCGTGACTTGTTGCTTCACCAAAAAAGAACTTTAAGTCTGAGCCTTCTGTCTTAGCAATAAAACTTGGATGTTCTGCGTTTGCTTGTGTCTGATACTTAAAACGCTGGATGCTTGCATCGTTAGGGCTAAAGTCTACGTTCCAGTTAACACCTCTAAACTTAACTGTTTTAAGTTGCTCTTCCACAATCTCTTTGCTCATAAATCTGTAGTCGTTTTTAAAGTCGCCGTTAGCGTTCTCAAAACTAATACCTGTCTTAACAGTCTCACCGTTCTTTTCTTGTGTACTGATTGAAATCTTAGGATTGTCTTTGTATTCTGGAATACCTAAAATAACATTTAGTTTGCTTAAGTTAGGCATACCAAATGTGCCTTCGAATTCTGCGATAGGTTGTTTAAATGCACCTTGAATAATAACAGTTCTATCTTCAGCAATGGCGTCAACTTTTGTTTCTGTTTTGCCGCCCTGCACTTTGATAGTGTTGACATTACCCAGTGTAAATGTGTGCGATACTAGATCTAGTAAATTATCTTTCATTGAATATTCTCCTTGTAGGATTATTATAGTTGATATTTAGGTGGATTGCAATAGTTATGGTTATATTATTTGATGTTTTCGTCTTGTATAATTCGTTGTAATGCTGTCTCAAGAGTAAGGTTGTATTTCTTTCTATACTCTTTGGCTTTTTCCAACAGATCAGGCCTAGATCTTTGTAGAGCAAAACGTTGTTGCGCATTCAGAGTGGACCTTAGTTCTTCCTGAGATCTTGCTTCGATACTCTTAGTATCTTCATCATCATCTAGTATTTGTATTACTGCTCCCAGAGACTGATGTGCTTTACAGGTTTTTAATTCTCCGTCTACTTGTAACTCAACCCAACTTACTGTAGGATCGAAGTCATGAGTGTCAATAACTTTAAAACCAAGACTTTCAACTAATGGTATAAGCATGTGTTTGGGAGTGTGACACATAAATGCGTTCTCAACCATTTCTGCACCTTGCCAGCGATCACTGTTGTTATAACTAAACATCAGATATCCGCCAGGACGCATAGTTTTTTTAATTTCTATCAAGTAAGATTTTATTGCTTCAAGTGGGAAATAGTTGAATACGTTCCATGCCAACACAAATGCCATTTGTCCTTGAGGCAACATACTCAAATCATAGTCATTGTTAATAAGGTAAGAACGTAGCCTACGTGTTGCGTAAAATTCATTAAAACGATTTTTTGTTGTATCCAAGAACTCTTGATGTACGTCCACGATGTACAAGGGATCTCCAGCAATCATTTGTTCGGTGTACTCACCGTCTCCTGGGCCTATTTCTAGACTAGGATATTGCCAGTTCACATAGCGATAAATCCTACTTTTAATAATTTCCTGTACATTACCATATGTGTATAGCCTCCTAATATCTCTATTTGTTGCTACATCAGCTTTTTTATGTTGAGACTCGTACATCTCATAACTGTCAATAAAGTATTGTTTGCCCCAATCAGATATTGCTTTTTCCAATTCATTTATTTTTTCTAACTTGAAACTGTCTACATTGTTTAATGTTTCATATATTGAACGATAACGTGACTGTAGTTCTTGAAAAAACCCAGCATCAGTAAATCTCTCAGAGTTCAAGGATAGTTGGTGAAGATGTGAGATATTATCTTCTATTTTGGATATAATACCATCACTATTGTGATTTTGAAGATCCAGTTTATACTTTAATAATTGACTGAGACGCATACATAACTATTTATCATACGTCTTTATCCAAAGTCAAACAAGCTATCAAAAGTTGTGGTTATTCCTGTGTGGTCCGGAATGTTCCACCCTAGTACACCTAACAAGTTCTCTACTTTCTGATCAACAATTGTAGACTCCATTAAATCATCATCAAACGGCAAGTCTTTAAACCATTGTGGGATATGCAACTCATCTGTAGGATAACCAACGCTAGTAAACCCTAATGGATTCTGCTTAAGTTTACACACAATAGTTTTCATACCGTCAACAACTTGTGTGCTATAGTTGTCACCATGCATACGTCTAAGGTTGTTCCAGTTCATTGCGGCTCTAACATGACCAGGCATGTTTGCTTTGCCCTGTCGCTTTTCTGCTTCAGTATACTTGGTTAGATTGTTTACACGCTTGGGAGTACCTTTTTCCCATGCTGGACGCTCTCTAAATGCTAATTTAAACTCACGTACTCTGTCATATATCTCTTCTTTTTCAGCACCAGTTAGTGTTGCCAGCAAGATTTCACTAAGGAAGTTTTGTACAACAGGTGGGGTATCACTTCGTTTTAAGTCAAGTCCCATGGCTTTGACCTTACCAGGCTTACCGCCTTGATCGAGTCTAAAACCCTCCATGTCATAAATCAATGCCGCATAACGCTTTTTCTTAATGAATAAACCTTTGGTTGCAGTAATTTCTCTACCACCTTGTATAAGGTCTCCCATGTGCTTTGGGCAATGGAAAGCCTTGGCCATAAACTTAGGAAAACTTTCATTTAATTGCTCTGCTATCTGATCGTAGAGTTCTACTACAATGTCTTTGTTCCATTCCATTTTGCCTGCTTCGACATCGTCTTTAACTGCGGGCCACATAGTAAAGTAAACAGAGTCTGTATCACCATATATAATAGATTCACCTGTGTGATCGTACACACCCATGATACATTCATTTGTGTATGCATCCATGTGTTTTGCAATACTTCTACCAGTTAGTGTAGTCGATTGTCCAATACGTTTGTCAAAGAACCTACAACCTGGATTAAGAATAGCACCATACAAACTGTTCAAGTTAATCTTCTTAACCAACTGACGTTTGTCCCAGAATGCAATGTCTTCTTTGTCAGTTGCATCTTTCTTTTTTGCTTGTAGTTCTTTACGTTCTGCATACCAACGCTCTAGTAAGCCTGGGATAATACCTTTCTTCTCGTAGGTAAAGATAGTGCCGTTTGCACTAAGTATCCAACTGGTATTACTGTCAAACAGCATCTTCCAGAGCTCTGCACCTGTGTGTACAGTACTTTCACCGTTCTCCCAGTCTACAGTTATCTCTGTGCCTGCCTGCATTTCCATAACAGCAGTATACTCTAGTGTTGCGAATAAACCGTCCCAGCTGTCTGTGAAGCTCTTACCTGATTTGCGTTTTTCTGACAAATAACTGTCAGTCATAATAGGACGTAGTTGTCCTACAATAGTTTCTGGTCCCATGTTTAGGGCACGAATAGCACTAGGATACAGACTGTTAATATCAATAGCACCTACCCAGTCGTGCATGCCTTTCTTAGGATGCGCAACATAAGCGCCAGCAGCCTGTGTGGTACCTTGATCGTCTCTGTTTCTATCAGGAACAATCATGTCAAGTTGATGTGCTTCGTTAATAATTGCTTGTTCTGTAACAGCCACAGCACCCATTGTTGTTGGTAGTAGTACTGTGTTATCATGTGCAAGTTCGTTTGCTAGATCCAAGAACCTTAGTTTTTGATCTAGTTTGTGCAGTAGTGCAGTATCCTGTCTGTTATACTCAATAAATGTTTTAAAGTCCTGATTGTATAACTGGTCCAGCGTACCTTCGTATGCTGTTTTACGTTCACCTAGTTCATGTTCGCCAATAGCATCTAGCGAATAACTGTGACGTTCCTCGTAGGTATATTTGCGATAGAGTTGCATGTAATCCATGTGTACTCTACCAATAAGATCAAATGTTACATTCTCTGCACCAAAACGTTCAAATGTACGCTTCTTAGGATACTGACCCCACAAACAAAAACGTCTTGTGTCGTCTTTACTGAGTACTCTGTTAATACGTAGTACTGTGTAGGGAATATCATATCCTTCACTGTTCCAGCCACTTAGGATGTCTGCATCATCAATTAAATTTAAGAACTGATCCAACATGTCTGCTTCTTTCTCAAACATGAATGTGTCTTCAAACTGGTCTGCAACTGCTTGTGCTTCTTCCCAGCTCATACCTTTAGGAGGTACAGCAAGTGTAATTAACTTGCCTAACCAGTCCAGGTATACTGTAATTGCTGTAATAGGATTAAAAGGATCATCAGGCGGACTAAATCCTCTTTTAGGATCAAAGTCAACCTCAATATCGAAAAAGCATGTATGTAGTTTGGGAGCATCTGCACCCAAGTAGTGATCTTCTAGACATCTGTATACAACGTTGATGTCTGATTCCCATAGTCTTTTGCCACCACCTTGTATCTTTTTTTCCTTGTGGAACTCTTTGCCATTACGTGTAGCAAACCTACTTACTGGTGTACCATAGATAGTTCTGTGTTTGCCTTTGGGATCGTCGTAATAGAATACATAGTTGGCAGGAAACTCGTTGTAGAGTCTATCACCGTTAACACGTTCTACAACATGTATCCTGTCTGTGTCTCTGTCATGTAATGCGTCTATGTAACTCATATGTTTATTATACTATAATCAGTGAAGGGAAGTCTATCGAATAAGTTTTCATTTCTTTTTTTGTCCAACATTAGTACGTGCAGAATTGTGTCTTTAAACAAATTACAATTATAATTATCTGTTGTGTATTGTATCAAATGATCTAATAGGTGATGGTCATGGTGGTAATTTTTTAATTCATCCAAACAGTCAATTGCTTGTTGCTTGTATCTTTCATCTATAGCATTTAGTGACAGATGCGGTGGGTAATAAAGATTGTTTAATTTTATGTTAAAATCTTGAAGTTCTTGCATTAGATTTTTTAACGTCCAAATGTTGAGTAAACTTACTGTCACTGCAATGGTTGTTTCTATAGGCCAATGTTTCATAATTTCCAAGTTTTGCTTAACCTTATCCCATTTGCCGCCGTGTCGGAGTATATTGAATTCTTCTCCGACCGCATCAATACTAAGCATTAGTTTTACATGTTTAAACTGTTTCCATATATCAATGATGTTTTTATCTTTAAATTTTGTTACTGTTCCATTGGAATTATAGGATATAACAATGTTTTTGCTGTAGCCTTTTTCTATTAATAGTTCTAACAGTAACCAGTGATCAGGGTTGAGCAACGGTTCTCCGCCGGTGTAGTATATGTACTCTAGTTTATTGTTGACAATTTTTTCTAAATACTGCTCAATGTCTTGCTTAATTATAAAGTCTTTGTTGCCTAATTCTTTATTGAAAAGACTACTGTATTCTGGACCGCACATTCTACATTTCATGTTACAGAGATTTGTATTACGCACATCAAGATATCTGTATGACCTGTCGTCGTACGGTTTAAAATTTTCCCTCATACTTTCTAAGTTGTTTTTCTCAGCATCAATGCAGGACTTGCAAACAGGTTCGGGCTTGCCCGTTCTTATGTCTGCAAAAGGATCGTTAAACAATTCAGATACAGGTTTCCTGTAATCCTTGTCTATCATGCAACACGGCGCAATAGTTCCGTCTGGATGAAATACTACACCGTTTTCTATTAAGCCGCAACGCCAAGACATATTACCACCATCCCGATGCCACACCATATCCAAATACGTTAACAAATCCAAAGTATATTGTCAACATTGTTGGAAATAAAATTCTTCTTCTAATATACCCCAATGCACCTGTTACACTGCCCACAAAAAAAGCAGGATATATTGCTCGCATGTCTGGAGCATCAGCAGTAAACGCTAACATGAAACTAGCACTGACTGTAGATACAAATGCAACTAATTCTAGGTAAAATGCAATGGGGTCACTTTTATAACTGTCTACGGCAAATTGCCGGATAGATTTCAAAGTGTCTTACCAACAGTCTCTAGGATGTGTACGGTTTCTTCGTGATCTTGATTAACTTCGCCAAGTTTTGATTTATGTGCAATTCTAATTGCTTTTTTTAGGACACTGGGTTTAATGTCCATTGACTCTGCTACTGCTTTAACAGTGTCACTGAGACCTGCATTAAGGTCTTCGACTTCCTGCATAACTGCAATACCTTCGTTGATAACTTGGTTAAGTTTTGCTTTTTGCTCGCTGTTGTAAGTCTTCATTAATTTTCCTTTATTAAATGTGTTGGCACTTGACCATAAGGATCACACCTCATAGACAAACAAATTCTGGGTGTTGCTTTAGGATTTATAAATCTATGTGGCACGTCGTTCCTCATCAAAACTGGTTTAGTTAGCTCATACTGTGATATTATAGTAAAACCATCTATTCCTTGTTCTGTAATACATTCATTATACACGTGCCCAACACCTATGTCTACACTTTTTGTTGTCATATTGTCAGGCTGATTATAAAAGAAAGTGGTAGAGCCCTCACAATTGGCCACAGGAAAATTAATACTTAACCCTGCTTCGTCTATGTCTGTATGTATATAATGAGGATCGTCGAATGGGTCGCTAACAAAAAAACACATAAACATTACAGTAATTTTTTGTTCATTTAACCATGCATCTAATAACGGAATGTTGTCAATCACATACTTGTGATCTAGTTTCACAAAGGTTTTGTAGTGACCTTTGAGTGCCTTTTTAACAATCCATTGTAAATTTGTGTCTGTTTGGTAGGTATCTTGAACTTGTTTGACGATTGCATGGTCTACATCTAAAAAATTCCATACCCAATTACTAGGCAAGTTCTTTGCCATACCACTTCTCTCTCCAGTCGTCGTCCCAGTGTATTGTATCTCGAGCAGTATCCCAACCCTTCATAATTTTATATGGTACTGTCTCTGGAGTACACCTAACAGTCATTGATATACGTATACCTTCACCATAATTCGTAAATTTATGTGGTATAGTATTGATACAGATCGTTGGTTTAGTTAATCTATAACTAGTAAGTTTTACCCAGTTTTCACTGTAGCACACCAGTCTTGTTTTTTCATTATACCTGTCTAATATGTGCTGTCTAACGTCGTCATTAGGCTCGTAAAATATAGTTTCAGTATCCTCACCGCAGCCTGACACAGGAAAGTTTATTCCTATACCTGTATTATCTGTATCTATGTGACAGTGATCTATCGTATAATATGGTCCGCTTATCAGGTATCCTAAGTAGTCAATGTCAATGCAGTTTTCTTCTACCCAGGAAGCAAAGCCAGGACACTTACTAAAGATATCTTCAGTTCTCAATCCAAGATATCCGTTGTCCTGTTCATATACTATTTTTTGTACTCGTTTTTGTAAATGGTAATCGTTTTTATAAAAGTTTTTGATTTCGTCTAAGATGTAATCATCTACGTCGATATGGTTCCAGATATACATGTAATTCCTTTATTGATAAAGTATTTACTGGGGTGCAATTGTGCCAGTAGGTTTTATTGTAGAAGAACTACTACCAGGACGTTGCTGTTGTGCGGCTTGCTGGGCGGCTTGTTGTTGCTGTTGTTTACGCACGGCCATATCACCAATACGTCTATATTCGTCTTGAAATTCAGGATGCTGTCCCATACTTGTTACTAACTGTAAGTAAGGTGCATCTCTGTATGTTTTAGAGTCTGCTGACTGCTCTTTTTTAGATATTTTGCTTGCAAGTGCTTTAATAGCGGCTCTTGTACCGGGATCTTGTGTAATAGCCATTATTACTTCTGCATCTGGACCTAGTTGACCTAGGTCCGCATCTGTGGGTTTGTCTGGTAGCGGTCTATTTAAAGGTGCTACCGGTGTCTGATCTTCAAACAGTTCTCTTATAAGCATAATGGTATTTATCTACCTTGTCCTCTATATCTTTTGAAACTTCTGCGTTTAGACTTGTTCATACTTCTAAGCGATACTTTACGCCCATTCCCCTGACTAGTTTTTTTGTATTTTGCTCTAGTTGACCACAAGTCTGTAGCCAGTTGTTTAATTCTTGCCATTTTTAGTCTCCTCGATTAATAAAAATATTTGATATCTGACCACCAATGTTTGCCTTTGCTCATAGCTCGCATCCACCTATCGTAGTCTGCTTTACTTACACCATCAATAATGTATTCTCCGCCACCTTTGGTTCTCATACGGACGCCGGGCTTTCCATTATCAAAAACAAAATAGTCCAAGTCAGTAATCCAACTACTGGCTACTGGCTCTTCACGTATTATCTCGCTTGCTCTCATTTTCTTCTCTGCACTTATCGCAAAAACATTCTGAACAGTAGTCGCAGTCTTCATCCATACAACTATGTCCACAATGTGCAGGATGCCAGCATCCACGGCAAATTGTAATCTCTTCTACTTTTAATGTCATTTGGTTTTAACGTTCTTGGCTGGGCCACGTCTATTTTTGTTTGGATCTTCTCTACGTTTGCGACTAGCCGCCGTTTTGCGACCTTTTTTGCCTAGTGCGTGTGCTTTTGCTTGTGGTAAGCATTTAGGTTTGCCTTCTTTAGAACTGCCTCTTGCACAATCGCCACGTATCTTGCCATCTGGTCCGAAACGTACCCACTTCTCTTTGAACCATTTACGTAAGTCCTCGGTAACTATTTCAGCGACTTTCATTATTTTTTGCTCTTGTTGCCCCAGTTCTTAGCACCTACTTTACGGCACTTTACTAATGCACCACTTGCGTATGCACTGGGCCATACTTTGTAACGACTTTTAACTTTGTGATAACATGCGTCTTTTTTACCAGCCGCTTCATCAAACTGTTCTTCAGTCATCATTTGTGAATTATCAAATTTTTCAAATGCTTCTGCTACTTCGTCTTCTTTAACTTCACCTACAAGTTTACCTTGAAAAGGATGCTTGGTATAAGGACCATCATACTTAGGCTTGCCTTTACTAGGCTTGTCAGTACCTTTAACCTGATCTTTGTGACCAGAGCTAATTTTGTCCATGCCTTCTAGGATTTTGTAGATATCGTTGCTCATTATCGCTTGATAACCTTTTTCTTAGCGCCTAATGGTTGAACAACTGCGGCTACTGCGCCTGCTGTAGTAGTCTCGCCTAAGTCCATTTCTGTTTCAACTTCAGGCTCAACTGCTTCCACTGGCATCTCACCATTAGACAACATTTCATATTCTAAGTAATGCTTTACAGCACTTAAGTAATCACTTGCTTTAGTAATCTTTGCTTGTACCCATGCTTCTAATCCTTGCTCTTCACTAACGCCTTTAAGCATATTGTGTAGTTCAATAGAGTACTTTGCACACTTGTATAACTGTCCACGAGCCATTTGAATCTCATGATCCATTTCGCTCTTGGCAGCCATGTCGCTTAGGATGCCTTCTTCAATAATGTCTTTTGCTTTCATTTTAATAACCTTTTTTGTATTTATGCTACTGTAAACTTCAACGTATCTGTTTCTTTACCGTCAACCCATATGTTACGTAACTCAAATGTTCCTAGTTCTGGGTGTAGGTTTTCTACTACAAACTCATGCTCTCCCAATTCTACTTCAACTTTGGACAACTCACGCACAAATGCTTTACGGTTATCAAAAGTGTATGTACGTTCTGTTAGTAAATCACCATCACAATATAATCTATATGTTGGCGGTGCTTTTGACCACTTGCAGTACAAATCAAACTGTATGTCTACTACTTTCATTTGCGCATTATAGCTCTAAAGATAGCACTCTCTCCTACTTTAGGTTTAAAAGTACTTGTGTTCATATTTTTTTGTACACCTACGCCGGTAGCCATAGGAGCCGCTGTGTTACGTGCCGCTTGACGGCGTTGTTCTTCAGCTTTACGTTTTGCTTCTGCCTCTTGACGCTGACGCTCCTGCTCTTGTTTTTGTTTTTGAGCTTGTGCTTCCTGTTCTGCCTTTTGTTTAGCGGCAGCCGCTTCTTGCTCTGCTTTCCTAGCATCTGCTTCTGCTTTTTGTTTTTGTAGGTTTTGTGCTTGTTGACTTGCGTTATTTTTACCTAAGTTCGTACCAGATTGTACTGCTTTTCCAATTGCACTTTGAGCATCACTTACGTTAGCAGGTGGAACATTAGCCTTAACAGGTTCGTCTCTATTAATAGACTTGTCAACAATAGGTGTCATACCTTTTTGTAGTTCGGCCATGCTAGGTGCTTTAAATCTAATAGCATCTAAAGCGGCATCACGTTTCTTTTTATCTTCTGGTGTTCTAGCAGACATACCAAGTATCTTACTAACTTCTCTCGCCTTAGCAGGATCTACAAGTTGTGTGCCACCTTCAATACCACTTAACTGTTGCTGATGCTTAATGTCTAGTAGAGATCTTGGCTTTAATGATTCTGGGTCCCTTGCAGGAGGCCCACTACGCACATTAGCGTTTTTATTCATGTTTGCTTGATTTCGCTTACGCTTTTCATGATCACCAATAACTTTTGCTTTCTGACTGTCACTTAGTTTGTTAAAGATTCTAAGTTCTTCACCTGTGTACCCTGGATTAGGATAAGGATCAACTTTAGGTGTTGCGCTTACTGTTGCATCAACTTCTGCCCCTTGCCCATAACCACCACCTTTGCTAGTTGCTCCACCTGTTGACGCTACTGCACCACTATATGAAGTTTTAGCGGCTGTAGTAGACTTAGGCTCTTCTGGTTTTACTTCTGGTTCTACTTGTGGTCTCTTGTCTAGAGGAGTAGGATCTACTTTTTTCTTCTCATCGTCTAATGTGCTTGTTCTGTCCCAAGCACCTTCACCTTTTTCTGCATCTTGTCTGTCAGCTTCGGCTTGGTTTTGCTGGAATTGTTCACGTTCTTCGCCCTCAGGCTTCTGGAACATGTTTATACCAGTAGTGTTTCCTGCTTTTACATCATCAATAGTACGCTGAGCTTGGTCAGGATTCCCTGCACCAGACATCCAGGTTACGCCAAGGTCTACCATGTCCTGTCTAACCTTCATGTTAGCGTCAGCCTCCTTTCTAGCGGCTGCCGCAACTTCTGGTTTGCCTTCTTTTTCTGCTTGTGCGGCATATCTATAAGCTCTAGCCGCATCTAGTTCTAGCTCACCTACTGACTTGTTACCTACAAGTGCAGGATCTGGTTTTCTGCCTTCTTCTTTGGCTTTTTTAATTTCTAAGTCTTCTTTTTCTTTTGCTTTTAAAAATTCCAACTGCTCTGGTGTCATACTACCACCACCGTCTGACGTCATGCCAGGATCTTTAATAAATGCTATTGCACGTTTCTTAACATCTATCTCACGTTCTAGCTCTTTCTTCTGTGCGGCGACTTCTTCTTCGCTTTGGCGTTCGCCACCAAATGCATCTTCAGTTCCTGCGTATTCTAGTTCTGTTTGTAAACGCTTTAGTTCTGCTTCTTCTTTTTCTAGTCTATCATTGTTTAATGATTCCTTACCTCTCTCAGCGTAAGTTTTGCTTAGTTCTTCTGCCTGCTTGTCTTGTAATGCGGCATCTTCTTCGCTACCAAATGCATCTTTTACATCATCGTACTCACTGGCGGGTGTAGGAGTTGCTCCTGCGGCATCTGCACCGCCTACTTCAGAATTAATAGCATCGTCTTTTGCTTTTTCTTTTTCGATCTGAGCAGCCATAGCCTTATCAGCAGGTGTTTCGCCGTCTTTATCCAATCTACTTTGTGTTGCGTCAACAGCGGCCCTGTTCTGTCTCTCAGGACTTATGTCTCCAGCCTTGTATTCGTTCTTGGCTACAGACTGCATTGCCTTATCGCCACCTAGTGCTTTAACATTTTGCAGAATGTCATTCATTGCTTTACCATCACCATCTTTCATGGCTTTCTGGAATGCTGTTTGTAGTGTTGCTATTGCGTCTACATTTTGCTTAGGCTCTTCTTCTGCTTTAGGTGTTGCGGAAACTGTTGGTTGCTCTGCTTTAAGTTTTTCTTGTTCTTCAGGCGGAACAACTTTTGCAATTTGTTTTTTGGTAATTTTTTCTTGCTTTAAAATTTTATCTGCATACTCAGGGTCAGTTGCATAACCTGCTTTCTGTAGAGCAGCCATGTACTCTTCGCTATTCTTTGCATCGAATACACCTGCTTCTGTATACCTTGGGTTGTTCTTAATAAAATCTACATAATCATCTACAGCATCATCTAAACTGTCATACGATCTAAACTTATCTTTAATGTTTACTTTCTTACCATCTTCGTATTCGTGAGTGGCAACTTCTTTACTATCACCTTTGTATCCTTTGTTGGCTTTAAGGCCAAAAAAGTTGTTATTACCTGAAACTTTAGACCCCCACCCACTTTCGAATCCCCACTGGGTTACTAATAATTCAGGTGGAATCTGTAAGCCTAGTTTGCTAACAGCCTTAAGAGCCATGGGATACATCTCTTTATAGTATTCGTCTCTGTTTTCAAATGAACCATCTGCTCTAGGCGACTCAGTAAGACCTAATGCTTTACGATTCTTTTTAGGAGTATCAGGTCTTACGTCTTTGGTAAGACTGTGACTATATCTTGGGTCTTTTGCTTGTTTTTTGCTGGCTACTACGCCAACACCGTAGGATTCTTTAAAGAGTTCAAAAATGTTCATGTATGCACACCATATCTAATATATAGTGTATTTATTACATGTTTTCCAAAAGCCAAATATAAAAAGGTGAGGTAAATTTGAGGATATATGTGCCGTTCCAGCCCAAATCGACACATTCTTGTAGTGTTTCATGCTGTCTTGTGTCTGTTGGAACAAATGTGCTACATGTGTGTTTAATATGCTTTAGTTCTATGTTATCTATGCTGATAGAACTAACATGTAACTGCATGTCTTTTAGTATTGCTGTCTTATCTTCGTTTTGTACGCAATCACTGTTTTCCTTGTTAAGTAATTTTATACCTAATGTGTGCTCTCCTTCTGAGAGTTCCTTATAAAAACTTTGATTATCTTGTTGGTCACAAACTAATTCAGATACAACAACTTCATCATCTATTAGAATACTATACATTGGTTTTTTGTCCCAATGTGTAGACTTTAATGTTATATCGAATCTTAAATTTTCGCTACTCATAATATAACATGTCGTCCTTTTTTAATTTAATGAATTCTTCGCTTAGTGCCACGGGATAGGTAAAGAACAGGTCTAATTTTTCACCTTTTACTATTTTTTTGTTTTTGCAAATAGTAGTAAGTTGGTTTCCTTCCCAGTCTTTAACCGCTAAATCAGATAATAATTCCATGAAGTCAACATGTAATTCATCTACCGCCTCTAGTGTTATTTTATTACGCCCCCAGATTACTCGTAGTTCAACATCTAACTCATCGCCCGATACCGCATGACACTCTTTGGTTTCTTTGCCGAACAATACGTTAAAATAACCAGTAGAAGATAGTCCCATTTTAACAATAAAGTTTCCTCTAACTATGTGTTCTATATTCATATATTCCTACGTGTCCTAAATCAATGCCTTTGTGTATCCAGACTTTACCACCTATTGCTCTCCAGCGTAGGCAAAATGTCCAATCTTCACTCAAATAATAACCTTCTTGACTGATGTCCGTGTCGAACAGAGCATACAAATAAGGCTCATACTGCGCACCTAGTCCAACGTGTTCTTTATACTTAGTTTTAGGGTACGCTTCAATCATTTTATCAAACACTTGTCGTTTAATAAGCATAAACCCTGTGCCTGCTGTACTTACTTCTACTAGATCACCTTCTGACTCACCGTCGGTCAGTTCGTTAATAACAAGTTTAGGAGGCATTTGTTTTACAGGATAAGCACCGCAACATACATCTTTGTCTGCCATTATGAGTTTAAATATATCACCAGGTGTAAATCTTATATCTGAATCTATAAACATCATGTGTGTGGCATTGGTGTTATGTAAAAATTTACCAGCAAGGTTGTTTCTAGCTCTGGGTATAAGGCTTTCGTTGCCCATAGTGTCTAATGTCCAATTAAGACCTGACTTACTTGCTTCAATTAAAAATTGCAATAAACTTATAAAGCATGACTCGTGCATCATGCCATTAAATGCTGGAATAGCAATATGAAGGTAAACCTTACTTAGGTCTTTCATGCTACCATCTTTTCTACTAGTCTGTTCAACTTGTCTTTTTTACTGCTTAAAAACAGTTCTTGGTTGTGCTGTAATACAGGTTGCATTTGTTTCATAAGTCCTATATGTTGTTCGTCTGATAACTGTGTTAGTTGCCATACTAACTTAAACACATAATACATTCTTTTCTCGTCATTTACAACCCTGTCATAGTCTTCATTTATCCAGTTACCAAACGTTTTATAACCCATCTCTTTAAGTAGTAACAAACTACCAGGTGGGCCTAGTATTATAAAAGGCTGTAAGTTGAGTATTGGCTTAAATGTTTTTTCTGTTAAAAATGCGGTCCATGACGCAAAGTGTGTTTCAGCAACTACGTGCCAGTAGGCATCTTTATAAAACTTTTCTTCTATGTGCTTATGATCGTTGTGTTTGTCATCTGTCAGGTAGTCAGCATATATTGGCAAGTGCATACCAAAATTGTCTAATACTCTTGTAGGATTCGTAAACCACTTTTTCCAGGAAAATATAGGATCTTGCTCTTCTACCACACTTAGTGTATTGTAATTCTGATTAGTGTAACTAAAATATGCATCGTTAGTAAGACCATGATAGTGTAAACTGCCTGCAAACAAACGTCTAAAAGGTTTGTCCATTCTGTTAAGTAACGTAAACTTTTTACTACGTTTATCTAAACTTACGTCCTTAACATAGTTGGATCCATTTAAATGCAAGTATCTATAATACAACTCATCATCTGGGGCATAATAATATCCAGGCATGTCTGTTACTAGTGCGTTTGCACACACCATTTTAATTCTTTTACGTGGAATGCTATATTGATCACTTAGGATAGTGAGGTGTCCTGATATATCTATCATAACATCGTCACCTTCGCTATAGTAAAACACAATAGTTAGTGCATGTTCTCGAACTTTTTGTAAAGTCTCTGGCCTAATTAATGCAAAAAAGTCTATGCTTTTATCGTATATGTTTAGGTTGATAGGATAAATGCCATCTGCACCCTGGTAGTCATCTATTAAGACTTCCTGGTAAGGTATATTTTCAACATCTAAGTAACGTAGGAATCTAAACTCAAAACTATATGGTGGTTGAATACACAGATCCCACCATGCTTTTGACTTAGGTTCGATGTCAGTGCGCTGGACAAGGTTAGGCACGAAGCCTGCATCGCCCTTGCGATCATATACTACAGTTAGCATTAACTATTAATTTAAATATTGAACTTTGGTTATTGTACCGGCTTCGAAATTAGTTACGTTGGCACGTATCCACACAAAGTTACCTGTAAAGGTAAACGTTGTTGCTGTGTTTTGCACTGCACTATCATCACCTAATACTGCTCCACTAACATCAAACCAATCTGCTTCTACAGGACTTGTTGCTAGTGTTGCTTGTATCTGTATGGTTGCTTCTAAGTTTGTTGGAAAGATAGCCACGGTGTGTGAACCGTCTGCATACCCGTAATATCCATCGCCCTTGTGTTTGTCACTACTAAAACTTAGGCTACTGCCATCGTAGTTTCCCACTGCAGAACCAAACGTTGTACTAGGAATAAGTGTAACTGTTTTCTTTGCCATTAATTTTTCGCTATCTCAACAATGACACCATCACCGACGAGTTCTTGAACCACTGCTTCAAGCGAAGCGGCAACTTCCTCAGGTAATAGTACCTCATCAGGATCACTATCCTTTTTGAGCTTGCTAAGTGCAATTACGACATGTTGTTCTTGAATTTTTGCCATAGTGTACCTCTATAATACAGTTATTTATGCTTTTTAGGCACTAACTTGTAAACTTGTTTAGCACTACACGCATTGGGGCATATTAAATTAATAAAATCTAGTATTCCTACATCATTACAGTAGAAGTATGCAACTGTGTGCCAAGCATGCCCTCTAACAGCAAGCTCATGTTTAAACGAATCTGTATAATATACGTTTTCTTTGCCTAGTGTTTGTAAATATTGTAAAATTTGTGGACCATGTAATCTTATATGTGGGCTTAGAGTAACAAATACTTTATACTTGTATTCTATTTTACTGTTTAGTATGACATTTGGTTTAAGTTCTTTAGCATGATTACTGTCAAAAATACCACTTACTTCTAGTAGGCACTCTCGTAAACAACTTTTTGGTAGTTTTTTTATGACTTCCTGTAATACAGCCTCGTCTTCATGATACAGGCTAACATATGGTTCTTCTACTCTAAACTGTATATCAGATTCTAATTTTGCTTTTTTAAGTATTTCTAATACTGTAGGACGAGCTTTGTGAATAGATATTCTTTCCTGTCTAGACAGTATACGATTTTTTATGTGTGGGTTTATAAAATACTCACCGCTTTTTTCTTCTGCATGTATTCTTCTGTTAATGTATTGTACTGCGTCAATATCTCTATAACGGTGGCCTAGCCAACTTGAAAGATAGTTTCCGCCAGGTGCATATAATTTAACCTTGAAGGCATACTTGTTCCAAAATAACTTATTGGTAGGTTTAAGTTTAACCTTTGGGTTTAAATTGATCCAGTACAATGAGTCCATCTTTTTTCACTGAAGGTAACATCATTTTTCCGTTAACTTCGAATAACAGTGCTCCTTCTTCATTTACATCTACTTTAATTGTAGTACCTGCACTTATGTTGTCAAACAGTATTTTTTTAGAAAGAGGCACTTTAATCTCTTCATCAATCTTACGAGCCAGCGGTCGAGCTCCCATTTTGCTATCAAAGCCATGTTTTATTAACCAGTCCACACATGCTTCGGTAACATTTATCTTAATGTGCTTGTCGCTGATAAGTTCGTTAAGATCATTAATAAATTTAGCAACAATTTTACGCATAGCAATGTCTGTTAGTTTACTAAATTTAACTGTTGCATCTAATCTATTCCTAAACTCAGGTTTAAAGAACTTCTTCAAGGCTTTGTCATCTTCCGTAGTCTTTTCCAGGTCTCTGCCAAAGCCAATGTTGTTAAGTTCGTTATCTGCGGCTCCTAAGTTAGATGTCATCAATACAATAGTGTTTCGACAGTCTGCACGTTTGCCGTTGGATCCTGTAACAAAACCTTCGTCCATCAAACTTAGTAGTACGCTGTTGATATCTGGGTGTGCCTTCTCTATCTCGTCAAACAAGATAACAGCATTAGGAGACTTTTCTATTTCTCTTATTAATAAGCCACCGCCTAAGTTGCTATCTTCGTAGCCTACATATCCTGGAGGCGCACCAATAAGTTTTGCCACACTATGTTTCTCTTGATATTCACTCATATCAAAACGTATTAACTTCATACCCATGTGTTCTGCTAGTAGTTTAGCAAACTCTGTCTTACCAGTACCTGTTGGTCCTAGGAACAAGAAGTTTCCAATAGGTTTGTTAATAGTTTTAAGTCCTGCTCTTGCTACATAAATCTTTTCAAGTACTGTATCTACCGCTGTGTCTTGCCCATACAACCTGGATTTAATGTTGTCTTCTAGGTTCTGTAGTCCTGTATTTGTTTCCTCTGATCCAATTTGGTCAATAGGAATCTTTGTAAACTTACTAATCAAGTCTACTATATGACTTTTACGTAGCATATAGTTAGGAGTTTTAATTTTTAGTTTAGCACAGGCAGTATCAATCAAGTCTAATGCTTTGTCAGGCAGTTTCTTATCGCTTTGATATCTTACACTAAGGTCAACTGCTGACTCAATAGCCTCATCACTAATCTTGCCTTTGTGAAACTTTTCAAATCCTTCTTTTAGTCCGAATAAAATATCTTTAGCAACTTCAGGGCTTGGCTCCTCTACTGTTAGTCTATGGAACCTACGCATTAGAGCTCTGTCTTTTTCAAAACTTTGTGTAAATTCTTCCCAAGTAGTTGATGCAATAACTTTTATATCACCTTTTGCTAGTGCTGGTTTAAACATCTCTGCAAATGATACTCCACTGCTACTACCTGCACCCGCACCATGCATCTGATGTGCTTCATCAATAAACAATATTACATTGCCTTTTTCTTTTATGCTTTCTAGTACCTCTCTAACCTTCTCTTCGAACTCTCCTCTATACTTAGATCCTGCAAGTAGAGTACCTACCTCCAAATTAAGTACTGAGAAAGGTAGCAAATAATCAGGACAATTATGAGATTTTATCTTAAGTGCTATTCCTTCAGCAATTGCAGTCTTACCTACACCTGGATCACCTACCATTAAAATGTTAGACTTATTCTTTTTAGCAAGTACATTAAATATTTCATCTGTTTCTGCATCTCTGCCTATTACAGGGTCTATCTTATCTTGTTGTGCAAGGGCTGTAAGATCAGTGCAGTACTCTTCTAATATTTTGTCTGCGTGTTGATGTTTTGCTTTATTGCCCTTGCTGTCTGTATAGTTCTCATTGAAGAACTTAACTAGTTTTGTTCCGTCGATACCATACTTTAATAAGAAATATGCCGCATGACTGTTTGTTTCCTGTAGTATACTAATGAACAAATCTATGGTCTGCATATGAGCTCGACCACTAAACATTACTTGTGTAAATGCACGATTAAACACACGTTCTAGTGCGTAAGTTTTTTTAGGGCTTAGGTCTCCACCTTCCTGTATAAGTTCCTGTCTATCTTCAAGATAGAGTTTAACTTCCGCTACTAAACTCTCGTAGTCGCACCCATATTCAAGTAACATTGTCTTAAAATTATCGTAAGTTACTAATGCTAGTAATAGATGCTCTATGGTCACATACTCGTGACCCATGTCTTTAGAGTAGTCGGTTGCCTTTGCAATAATTGTTTCTATTTCAGGATTGTGTGCTAACATCTAACGCCTTTTTTAAGTTCTCAATTTGTGTTTTATCGTTTATGTTCGGTATTTTTATATTTAATTCTATAATTAAGTTACCTCTATAATTACAATCTGTATCTCGCCATAAGCCTTTGTTTGGAATGTTAAACTTTGCCTTACTTTGTGTTCCAGCAGGTATAGTTATATTATAGTAGGTTCCATCTAGTCCTGCAACCTGTACTTTGCCACCTTTTATAGCAGTGGCAAGGTCACAACTTGCTTTAGCCATAACATCTATTTCCGTTACTTTTACAAACTGATGTGTATTAGCATGTCGTATGTAAACGTACAAGTCTCCTCTGGGCATAGAGTCAAAAAAGTTGTCTCCTAGCCCTGGATACTTAACTCTAACATTACTTTGTACACCGGCAGGTATCTGTATTTCTACTTCAGTATCAGAGCCTTTGCTGGTCTGTAATCTTACAGTTTTTGTTTGTGATTCTATAAGTTCTGTTAAAGGCACTTCAACAGTGATCTTCATGTCTCTGTTGCGTTGCTGTCTGGGACGTTGCTGTCTACGATTTCCAAAGAAGTCAAAGATATCTCCCATGCCACCTTGATCAAAGATATCATTAAATGCTTGATTAAAATTAGCATTATTGAAATTTTGATTTTGACCGCCAGCATCATACATTGCCCGCTTGTTTGGATTACTTAGGGTGTCGTATGCTTCTTGAAGTTTGGTGAACTGATCCTTATCACCGCCCCTGTCAGGGTGGTGCCGCATTGCTTGTTTACGGTAGGCTTTTTTAATATCGTCTGCAGAAGCAGTACGATCTATGCCCAGAATCTTGTAGTAGTCCATGGGCTTATTATACTACGGATAAAGCAGGTTTGTCAATTATCCTGCTTTACCGTCTCTCTTTTCCATTGTACGACCAAATGCTGAGATACCAAGTACCGCACCCATTGCAATATGGAAGAAACCTGCACCTTGTAGTGTTAAGGGCATCCATTGTTGTGCTACTGCTCCGCCTTCGTCTGCTTGTGCTAGTGTCCATAGTACAGGTCCAACAATAAAATCAAATATACATACCGACATGTACATCCAACCCATTGCTGGTCGCCACTTGGTTTTCATCCAATCGTCTTTTTTTGCTTCTGCCATTAGTTATGTCCTGGTGCTTTTACTTCTACAAACATCTCGTGCTTGCGTTTAACAGGGTTAAACTTACGAAACTTTACCTTTTGACCTTTTAAGTTTTTGGTCTTTTGTAAAGTATAGTGATACGTATGACTGTCTCGAGTCTCACCTTCTGGTATTAGATATACAATGTCTTTACGTTTTGTTGCCACTTATTTTTCTCCTTTGAATGCCGCACTTTGTTTGCTAGTACCTGCGTATAGACCAAACCATGCCGCACCCGCACCTACTACAACTGAGATAAGTGCTGACTGTTCCATGTTGGGAGCATCAAGTCCCATAAACCAGTTTACTGTTCTGTATAGTAGTACAATATAAACTGTTAAGAATAGTCTTGGAAATATACGCCAACTATCTACTGCTCTTGCTAGGTCAATCCACTTTTGATATGGATTAACTTTTTGCTCTTTGTTTACAATAGGATCAATCTCTACTTCGATATTAATCTTTTTTGTTTCTGTTCCCTCTTCAGCCATGTCTGCTCCTATAAAATAAAACTTGCGCCTGTTTTAGCCCAATCGAAAATTTGTGCTAATGCGGCTTTGCCTTCAAGGTCTTTACACTCTGCGTTGATAAATTGCTCACGCTCTACGTCTGCTAAAAGTTCTTTATACTCGTCTTCTGAGATATCTTTTGCTTCTAACATTTGTGCAAGTTCCTCTAATTTTCCAGCAACTTCTTTAAGTGCGGCATCATCGCCTGCCTTAATATCCTTTACAACTCCATACATTTCAGTTAATGTCATAGTTCTTTATCTCCAATTGCTTCCTGTATCTGTGCGGCACTTGCGCTTAGTGACTTCATTTTCATTTTGCAGTATGCGGCACTAGGTGCTTTACCACCTTTGCTGTACTCCATGTACTTGTTACCCAAACCATCTGCAATGTCATAAAGTACTCCGGTTAGTTCAATAACGTCTTTGTTTTCGTTCCTGTTAAAACTATAGAGTTTAAGTTCTCTAGATGCGATCCAAATCATATTAGCAAAACTACCTGCTTGTTCTGGGTCATCGCAATAGTTACGTGCTATTTCTGCTGTTGCACTTACTTTGCCTGCCAGTAAGTATTCGTTGTTATCGAATTTAGCCATTGTAGCGGCATCGTAACCTGATTTGAATAGTGCGCAACCACTCAGTAAAGTTACTACAAGTAAACTTGTTATTAATCTCATGCAATTAACCCTTGTTTATAAACTGTCTTACCGTTCTCTTTCATAGCAGTAAGGATACTCTTGCGCTGTGGACCATCTGAATTGTGACTTACGTGTACCCAACCTGAATCTGGAATGCCTGGTGTGTAAAACTCCAGGATCACTTGATCAAAGTCTGTGTTGTCCACGATCCACTGTGCAACATCTGCATTAGGAACTCCGGGTACTTCGATGTCAGCGGCTTCACCTTTACAATGCTGAGATGTTTTAGATCCACCGACTGCTTCGTTTAGTGCTGGTCCACGATAACCACTGTTGATCACAGTAGGACCAAAGTTATCTCTAACTTTTTGTACTACATTTTCGAATAGTTTTTTGGCGGCTTCTAGATGTTCACCTTCCGGTGTATTGTCAATACCCTGACGTAGTGCTGTTTGTGATTTTGTAAATTCTTGAAGTGTAAAGTTCTTTGAAAGTTTCATTTTTACTCCTGTGTGGTTATATAATTCCTGCGGCGCTTTGTAGCGTTTGCAACTCCTTGTCCTCTGTTTTTTCTGGCTGTATTGGCACGTTAGCGGCAGCCTGTAATTGCTTCATTTCTGCCTTCTTCTTTTTATCCTTTTTATTAGGATGCATTTCTCTGTATTCTCTTGGTGTCAATGGAATCTCCCTTGCCAAGTTTTCAACTGTAAGGTCATGGTAGTCTTTGCTTCTGTAGTACTTGAACTTCCAGTCGTCTTGTTTGTCTTCTGTAAGGTTTAATATGTCCCTGATCATTTGTTCAATGTGTGTAGGCAACTCTTTGTTTCTGTCTGCTTCAACAAACACTAGATACTTGCCGTCATCACGTTCACCTGAACTGATCTCTGCATCTAGTAACCAATCATAACTTTTCTCTAAAAAGTTCATTAGGTCAATAGCAGGATTCTTTTCTTTACACAACAATGTTATGGTGCAGATGTCTTTGTCATCGCCCATCTTACTTTTGAATGTATCGATAGTAACTTCAGGAACGACTGATCTTTTTAGATCGCCATATTCTAAACCTTCATTAAGCCTCTGCATTTGTCTCTGCTTCCTGGTCTGTCTTGAACTGATCTTCGTCAAAACCTTCTTCGTATGCTTGTTCGATATCTTCCAAGTCAATAGTGTCGTTTTCTAATTCTAATGCACCACGCTCAATGTCACGCATTAGGCTTTTAGGCATAATAATTTCAACTAACCATACAGGCACCTTAGCAAGTTTAGGAACTTTAGTGCCTGCTTTAAAGTCATCTGGTGATTCTACTTTTACTGGATACTCTAGTGTTTCCTTAGCATACTTAACTTCACAGTCATATTGCAGTAAACGCTCTGCACCTCTAGGATCTGGCATAGCAGTCTTGGGCCACATAAACATAGCACTTACATAATACTTCTCAAACTTAGGACCTCTTACTAGTTCGCCCTTTTTCCAGTTTTTAAAAGCATATAAGTCTAGTTCATCTAATACACGTTCGTAGTCGAGCAGTGCTTCTAGACTGCTGTTGCTCATGTAAATGTCTTTTGTGTTTTCTAGTATTTCTTTAAGTGAAGTTGCCATATTATTATATCCGTTAGTATTATTTAGTTGATATTAAGTTTTGAGTTGAAAAGGAAACTTCAATTTATATCTAACTGTCGTCCAATAATAGTACATTATAATTATACTCCTCTAAGTTAGTAAGTATTTTTGTGGATATGTAGTATGTAATCCACGGAGAATACTACAATGTCTACTAACGTTCATTATATCAAAAACCGCAAGGAGAAGAAATTGAGTAGAAAACGACGTCGCACTAACCTTAAAGAAGCACAGTATTACGATAACACAGTAGAATTTCAGAAATATGCCCCAAGACAACGTAACATTCGTTTACATCCTAAATCACTAAGACAAGAAACCTATATTGACCTACTAACAGATCCTGAAAAAATGATTGTATTTGCTACAGGTCCAGCAGGTACAGGAAAAACTATGTTAGCAGTCTTAGCTGGTTTACAGGCATACAGGGAGGGACAAGTAAACAAGATTATCTTAACACGCCCAGCAGTAGGCGTGGATGATGAACAGCATGGATTTTTACCAGGAAATATTAATCAAAAAATGGAACCGTGGACAAGGCCATTATTTGATGTAATGCATGAGTATTACTCACCAAAAGAAACTGCCAAAATGCTAGACGAAGGTATAATTGAGATTTCTCCACTAGCATATATGAGAGGCCGAACATTTAAAGATGCGTGGATTATTGCAGACGAAATGCAGAACGCAACGCCAGGACAGATGAAGATGCTCCTAACTAGGCTCGGTCAAGGTAGTAAGATGGTTGTAACAGGTGATACTCGCCAAGCAGATCGAAAGGAGGCAGATAACGGACTACTAGATTTTGAATCTTTATGCAATAGTTATGAAGAACTTAATTACGTAGGCGGTGTCAAGATGTTGGGCAAAGACATCCATAGACATCCAGCCGTAGTAGAAGTCTTACAAATCTATTCAGAAATTTAATTAGAGGATAGGAGCTGGTAGATTTCCTGCCAGCTCTCTACTCTAGGGTGTGCTACGTCTATATTTCTATTATATTCGTGGTCAATTAAAATAGGTCGCAGACCTTGTGCTTCTCCAGCCACGCAGTTTGCTATCTTATCTTCTACCCAAAAATATCCTGTGTCTTTCCAGGCTGTCAGTGCCTCATCTTTGTCTGCGCCTGTAGGCAAGTAAGTAAAGCCAGCGAACACATCACCAAATTGATCTTTAAGGTATGATGTCCTCATATCCATTGATTCCTGTAGATGACTCATACTGCTACAAACATGGAACTTATAGCCTAGGTCATCATGTATACGCTTTACCCATTCTTTAGAATCACGCAAAGGCTCTAGAGTAGTTATAGACTTACTGTTATTAAACTCTCGTACATAACTATAGCCCAACTCAATGTCTATACCAAACCTACGCCCAATAACGTACTCCAAGTGCCCGTTTTCTATCATTTTGAAACCTTTTGACTCCATAAATGTGTTAAAACCGCCCTCCCAGTCGCATAAAACTCCGTCTACATCCGTTAATACTATCTTATTCAATTTTGTTTTTCCTTTTAAATATTTGTATGGAACTAGAATACACTGCTCAGAGTATTTTCAAATATGCTTCCAAGCCTACTGATCTTCCCTTGTTTATTATTCCTAGATTTTTAAGTCCTTCACTTTTAAATGCTATCAATACCAACTGGCCTAACAAAGACTGGCGAGGTAATGGTCGACTTAATAGTAATAGGAAACAGTTTAGGATAAATGAAAAAACAGGATTTTGGAATAATATTCAAAGTTACTTTATAGAGTCTAAAACAATTAGTTACATGATATATAACCTATTTAAACAAGTGCCGTCTTACACTGAAATATTAACAGACCTCTGGGAAGATCATGAAGGTTACGCTGTTGGGCAACATCTGGATAATCCTCGCATACAGATCACGTGCCAAGTTTATCTATCAGACAACAATGACCAACTTGAACATGGTGCTAAAATATGCAGTGAACAGGGAGAAGTAATTTACAACGTCCCTATGCAGAATAACTTATGTTGGGTAGCTCTTAACACAGAAGATATGTATCATAAAGTAAATCCCTATCCTCTTAAAATACCTAGACGTAGTTTAGTGTTTAGGTATATGCGTTAATGTCTCAACCTCTTAGGAAAGTTCAAGTACGCTAACTTGTCGTCTCTGTCTGGGTTAGTAGGATCAGGTGTATAAACAAGTTTACTATCGTACTCAGGACTCTGCTTGTGCGTCTCTATCGAGTTCGTTTTCGATTGTTGCAATGTATTCTTTGTAGTGTTCTTTAAAGTAGTCATATACTTGATTCCATGTTGCGCCCGGAGTCATGCTGTTGCGTTCTATACGTTTCTTAGTCATATTAAGAATTACACTTTGTGTTTTTAGATCCCTAGACTTTAAGCCACGACTAATTGCTACAATTTCATCATACTGCCAGTTGTCTGGATTCTTTCCAAAGTCTTTTTGTGAAGTACTAACACCAGGCTTTGGCTTTTGTACATAGTTACATAATAGATATAAATCCTTAGTTTTAGCCATTTAGTCTACATAACTCCGTAAATGTTGCTGATAAATTTATTTCTGGATCTGCACAACTAACATGCTGTACAAGTCCACGCCTAATTGTAATAATTGCTTCGTCTTGTGCTTCGTCTGTCGCACCCCAGAGTGCGATGTTGTCATACATCCACCTAAACACATCTTCCATTTCATCTGGACGTACATTGTCTACAAGTCGTTGTCTTGCTTGTTTAAGTTCACCCGCCTTAAACAACTTAACAACATCTAACTTAAACTCCCCACCACCTTGCTGACTGGCTTGTGTTTGTACTAGTTTGCCACTACTACTGTTCATCTGTGTCATGTTCAAACACTTACGCAAATCTGGATAAGTTGCTTTTACATAGTTGTCTAGCACTTCTAGTTCAAACTCAATACCTTCTTCAATCATTACTTTAGCAACACGAGCAGTAAACTCTGTTTGATCAGTCTTAGCAATATGAAAACCTTGACATCTCGAATGTATTGCTGGAATAATTTTATGAGGATAGTTACAAGTTAGTATAAACCTTGCTGTCTGATGATTGGCTTCCATAACACCACGCATACTTGCTTGTGCTTCTGGAGTTAGGTAGTCTGCCTCATCTAGTAAGATGATCTTAAAGTCACCAAAAGGCATTGTGCTAGAAAAGTTTACAATCTTATCCCTAACAAGATCAATACCACGTTCTCGACTAGCATTGATTTCTAAAATGTCCATGTCATCTATTTCTAGTTCATGCATTAACATTTTAGCAAGGGTTGTTTTGCCTGTACCCGGACTACCACTTAGTAGTAGATGTGGGATGCTCTTTTCTTTAACCCAGGATTCTACCTGCTGTCTCTGTGCCTCATCTGTAAACACATAGTCACTGACAGTCTTGGGTCTGTATACTTCAGTCCATAATTGTTTCATGTTTTATATTATACAGTAGTTGTTGAAGGGTGTCTAGTCTGCAAATGCTCTAGTTTTTCGTTCTGCGTGTACTGAGTTTGCAATTGTTTCTGACTGAGGCTGTTCGTCGCTAACCATCATAATTGCTTCAGGATCAGCTCTACGAATAGTTAGTTCCTCACCATTTTGCGTAATCTTAATACCACGACTCCAGCGTCCATGTTCTACTAGTACCCATTGCCCCACAGTAACGTCTGTTTGTTCTGGACCAGTAGCATACACTTGAGCCCAGCGTGGTCTAATACCATCTGTCTTGCCGTCATCACTTAACAATACAATACCACTGTCTAAAGTACGGATATCGAAGCTCATGTCACGTACAATAATGTTTTTGCCTAACGGTTTAATTGTTTTGCCCTCAAAGTCAAGGACAAATTGATATCCTATTTCTCGATTGAATGGATTTTCTTCCATGTGTTTCCTTTCTAGATTCTCTTAACGCCAGACTCACCAGAGTTAATGCCTGAAGGCGTTACATCAGGTTCTGACATTTCTACTTTTTTAGCAAGTGCCGCGGCTAGTCCACCACGCATAACTTTTGGTTCTGACACAGGCTCTTCCTTAGGTGCAACAAACCCTTCTACAGTTGGAGTTGGTTCTTCTTTTTTTACTACTGTTTCAACACCACTTGATGTTGGTTTAATATTAACTGCTTCGCTTTCTTCTGCATCTCGATAGACTGTGTCATCTTGTGGTACCATGGTATGGACTTTGTATGTTTCGTCCATTACTTCTTTTTTAGTCTTTACAACTTTACCGCCGAATCCTAACTCGTCTCCTCTTGCATTGACTTTCATGTTGCCAACTGCAATTGTGCCGTCGTTTGCTAGACGTAGACTTTCCATGTCTACTACTTGACCTCTTGCTGTTCTATGTACTCTTCTTGCCATTGTTGAAACTCCTTAATATACGTATATTTTGTATTTACCGTAAGAATTCACGGTAATCTAAATTATGCTTAATGCTGTCCACTTTGTGTATGCCTATTAGGTATAGCACATAACTTGCAACACTCGATCCTCTACCTACTCCCCACACAACGTTATTTTTACGCATTACATCTACTAGGTATATTAGATATCGTAGCATGGGTATCATGTCTAAGTCTGCAAATGCCTTGTACTCTGTAATAACTCTGTCTATTGCTTTCTGTGGTTTATCTACTAGTTTTTGACTGAGATAGTCCATGACATCTATTTCTTCATATTCCTTAGGCATAAAGTACTCAGCTTGATGAGCGGCATCAAACTGTTCTTGTGTAAGCCATTGTGTGGTATCTAGTCTAGGTTGCTGTAGTTGCGGTAGTTTTAAGTGCAATTGCTTTACTGCATTGTTATACTCTTGTGGGTCACTAATCTCAAATTCATTGACATCCAAGTTCGGATCACGATACAACATCGTAACCAGGTCATCTGCTTCTAAAAACATTTGACCAAACTGATTAGTTACCACTCTTCTTTCCGCCTTTTACTAGTTTGCCTTTAAATTTATGAAACTCAATAACTTCAGCATCTTCTTCTTTTGGTGTTTTCCAACCTAAGTAGAGATCTTCCCATTCAGGTATCTCCAACCCACGTACTTTTTTATAGTCACCTACAAAAATATCTGATCTCATATACCAAGGTTTTTTAGTTTTACTACGTACCCAAGTTGCTTTACTATACAAACTATAGTCATGTTCTGCGTCTGCATAAAACTCTATTTCTCTGCCTTGCCAACTACTTAGAGATAACTGATCTATTTGTGCTCTGCCTTCTAGTATTGCTTGTGTTTTTAAGAACAAGTAATCTACTATTATACTATCATACGGCTCTTCATGCAACTGACTATATGTATTGTTTAAACCTTCGCTAAATCGACTGAGTAAAGGATTATCGTGTTTGATAAAAATAGCACCTTCAAACATATTGTCACATAGAAATTTTATTCTATCGTATGCTACTTTTTGTTCGTATTGATCAGGAGTTATAAGTGATACTGTAAAACTTAAATCGTACTTGTTTGCCATAATACGATTGTCGATTACCACAGTTGCACTAAACTCCTTTGAGACTCTAATGCTTGCTTCCATAAGTTATTTTATATCAATAATGTTGTTGAAATCTTTTTTGTTGTTCGACATCAACTTGTCTAACTCTACTCGTTGACGACGTTTAACCTCTTCTTGTATTTGCCCGTTAACTAATTGCATCTGCTGAATTAATGCACCATTGCTACCCATTCTATATGCCGCTGTCAACTTACGTGCTATGTCAGTGGCTCGGTCCTGTAGTTGCTGGTCATTTAACTCTTGTAAATCTTCTAATAAAGGATGGAACATAATAGTATTTATAAGTCGCCTTCTTGTCTATTCTCAGAATAGTGTGCGTTAAAATTGCCACCTGGATAACGTGATTCCAACTTCTTTATGTTTTCTTCTAATACATCATTTGGATCTAAATTGAGTGCTCTACAAGCATTAATCCAGTACCACATGATATCACCTAGCTCACGTTTCATGTGAAAGATGTTTTCTTCGTTGACCGGTTTACCTTGGAACAACATCTTTTTGGGTATTTCTGCAAACTCACCTGTCTCTGCGGCTAACCCCATTGCGGCTGTTAACAGCAAACTTGGATTGATTGTTGTGTTGGTATTGATGTCAGCTATCCGTTGTGTTAATTTGTCTGGATAGTTTGACTCTGCTGAAGTTACTTCACGAACAAAGTCTTGGTATTTGTTTAAATCTATCATACGCTCTCCTTATGATGTATTATAACTAGTATAGAACGTAAAGTCAAACAAAAAGGCTAGTAAACTAGCCCTTTTGCCGTTTATTTTAATTTGGATTAGTATGCGCTAACTGCCGCTCTTGCCCAAATTACTGTGGAGCCATCATAAGTGCCTGTACATACATAAACATAAGAACCATCAACTGCGATCATACCTGCTACATCGCCTGCCTGGCCAGTATTGGTAGGTGTTGTAGTGTTAAGTCTTAGTCTATTGGCATGTACTCTTGTTAAGTTTCTTGTTAAATCGCTAACTGCGATTGCTGAGCCATTGTCTTCTGTTGTAAATTCAAATATGTAAGTGCCTGTTTCATCAAAAGTAATAACTCTAGAGCTAATACCTGCGATGTTTTCGTGTCCAATACTTACTTCTGCCGGTAGTGTTACTGTATGAGCCACGTCGCTGATTGTAACCTCTACTCTGATTCTTCCCAACGCACCTGCTGGGGGGAAATTACTAAACGCAAAGGTTAATGATCCCGATGCTGTAACTGTTTGGTAATGTCCTTCAGTATGGCTAAAAGTCACTGTACCTGATGTTGTGCCTTTGTCAAGCCTTGCTTCTGAAAAGTCCTGAATCTTTGCCGCTTTAATAAGCGAGTCATTCATGTCATTATCAAGTGTAGCACCTGATAGTGCGGACTTTAGAATAACTTTGCTTTGCAAATCTTCGATTTCTGACTTAGCATACGTAAAGTTATTCTTAGAATTTGTGAAGTTGTCTCTAAAACCTTGACTATCGTTATCTTGCCCAGCTACTGGGTATAAGCCGTCAATGGTATTTGGATTAATATTACTGGCCATTTATTGTTCCTTAATCTGTCTGATACTGTATTAGTTCGTAATCTACATTTGGTTCTCTTCCGAATATGCCTCTTCTCGGAAATACCAAGTATTTATCGTTTTGATCTGGTTCCTCAAATACGTCTTTGTATTTAACAAATTTCGTACCCTCTAGGTCGAAAGTTGTTTTTGCACCATACTTGACACCATCAATATCAAACGTTGTTTCTTCGTTGCTACTAAACACCCCTAAGTCTTTATCGTAGTTTTTGCTTAGGTTTACGTCATGTACATATCTATCAACTTCCCATTTGGCATCTTTAAAGTCATAACTACCTGCTTTGATATGGCGTTTTAATAAGAATGCAAGTTGTTCACCATATCCTGGTTTTACGTATGCAAGGACAGCAAAATGTCGATAGTTTAAAACTGTGTTATCTGACTGTTTGCTGGTCATCCAGTCGGGTAACGTTGATGCATTAGATTGAGTGATGTTAGTCACCATAGCCTGTTGCATGTTTAGAATACTGTTGGGCCACACTAGATATTCTTTGCCTGAGCTTGCAGTCCATTCGCCGCTTGAAACATCAATATAACCTTTATCCACACTAAATGTTGGATTAATTTTCTTACTTAAGTTAATTGTACTGCTAGTGGATACTTCTAACTTATTTTCTTGGTCGTCTTTTATTTCAACATATACTAATTCATAACGAACTGTTCCATCTGGGTTAACTGCTCTTGCGTAATTTACATCTCCAAACCGCAATTGCTTATTGTAATGATTAGTACTCATTGCGGCGACAAAATGGTTAACAGTCTTTGGACTTAAACCAGTAGCAACTAAAAACCTTAGGTCGGACATTTTTCCAAAGTATGGATCGTTTGACCTATAAATTTTATCTGATGGGAATATGTTGCTGTTTCCAATCAATGTATTAAAGTTATCTCTGTCTGATTTCTTGAGTCTACTGACAAAATATAAATCTTCGTAAGGTTGTTTATTTGTGGCTGTAACCGTTATGGTAAAGTCTCTAGTAACACTTATTTCACCTTCAAGGTCATAGGCTTCTATTGTACTTGTAAATGTTGTATCAAAACTTGTTGTGTCTGAGTCAAAGGTGATGTCACCACCATCTATCTGGAACACATTAAAACTACAACGCCCAACAATTAAACCGTTATCTAAGAGTTTTAACCCCTGTGGTAGTCTATTTTTCTGACCTCTCTTAAGCCTATAATACAAAGTTCGATTTAGCGGGTTTGTTGCTTCGACGTATAATTCGCTAATCGCACCGTTTTCGATAGTGCCTAAAGCAGTATTGGTGTTCCACGTAACTAAACGTAGTAAATCTGTTATAATTGTTACAGTTACAAAATATAATGGACTCTGATAACCTGATATATCTGCCTTAGATACTGTGACTGCAAACTCATATTCTTTTTGTGTTATACTCTGTATAGGAATGTACCCGTATAAGAATCCTGTATCTGCATCTATAGATAATCCAGGAGGAGCCTCTAAGTTAGCAGGGTCATATCCTGTGGCTTGATCGTATGGGTCAGCGTCATAAAGTGAACCAGCACCTAAACTAAGTGCGTATACTATTCTGTCTCCATCAGGATCCCAGCCGTTAAATTTATACGTAAAGTAGTTGTCATGCAACAATGTTCCTAGATCGCTAGGAGGATTAAGCAAAACAGGCATACGTTTGTTGTCTGTATCTGCTGTAATTAAGTCACTGTGATCTGCTGTGAAGTCCGTAGTATCAGCAGTCATTGAGTCCTTACTTAAAACTTCTATTGTATATGTAGCAACATCAAAATCTTTGCCGTCTGTTGCACTTATTTCAAAACTATATGTTTTATTAATACTTTGTTGTGAGTTATCCCATGGTAGTGTGTCCCAAACAACATTGTCGAATCCACTATCTACTCCGCTCAACAAAGCCTGCGGGGTCACGTATCCTGATACTACACCAGTTGTTTCATTAACTGTTATTCCTGGTGGTAGTTCTCCACTGGAGAGTGCCCAGGTAATAGTATCATCTGGATCTAAGTCAACTGCTAACAACTGAAATGAAAAGAACGAACCGTCGTAGACTATGCCCAAACGCTGTGGTAGAGTTGTGATGTCGGGTGGATTTTGTCCTGTAACTGTTAAAGAAAAAGTTCTATCTGCTAAATGACCGCTGGGTGTGGTCACCCTAACAGCAAATCTACTTGTTTCGTTTCGACCTACGTCTAATGGAACACCTCTAAGAAACACTTTGTTCTTGGTAGGTGTGCCTTCAATAAATCCGTCGTCTTTTAAACTGAGTCCACGTGGCAGTGAGCCTGCTGTAATTGTATAGGTTAATTCTGGGTTTAAGGGTTGATCTGAATCTAGAACATCAAAACGTAAGTTGTAGAATTGACGTTCTGCAATAATACCTAGATCACCTTCGGGTGTTTGCCATACTGGTTTTGCCACTATAAAGACTCCTTATAGTGTATTTATACGGTTGGAGCTGAGTATCGGTATGGGTGGTCTGCTGGCAGGTTGCTTTCTAGGCCCCATTTATGTGCTAGATAACCTTCTGCTTTTTGAACATCTGTTATGTCTGTGCCACCTGTGCCTGGTGCACCTGCTATATGGAAATATTCTGCCATCTGTCCGTCTAGTTTAACACCTGCTCTGTTACGCATCATACGCACATCAGTTGCCGTAGTGTCCATTGCTAGGTTGTAAGCATCTGTTGAAGTTGCTGTTGTGCCATTTATTCTACCAAAGATTTGATTACCTGTTTTGTTGAATACTACGCTGACTATAACCCAGGTGTTTATACTGATACTAGTTGTGAAATCGTTCTTGGCAGTGCCAGTCACGATACTGTTACTACCGTCGTAGTCAATCTCACCAGTCCAAGTGTTGTTGCTCTGACTACTTGAAACAGCGTAAGTTCTAGTGCCATCTGCACTGAAGAATGAGTCTTTAGTGCTATCTGTGGCGTGGTACTGGAACACACCTATGGCCCAGTGATTACCACTGCTGGTGTATGGTCCTGATCCTGTAATTAAA
>Ga0181598_1000554_pt1 | contig 37259 bp, 20 predicted proteins | sample 041ome_4_FD_153295 | JGI IMG/M metagenome (GOLD analysis project Ga0181598, IMG submission 153295) | Coastal salt marsh microbial communities from the Groves Creek Marsh, Skidaway Island, Georgia - 041404US metaG (spades assembly) | ecosystem: Environmental > Aquatic > Marine > Intertidal zone >... | reverse complement strand
CCCTAAACCCTAAACCCTAAACCCTAAACCCTAAACCCTAAACCCTAAACCCTAAACCCTAAACCCTAAACCCTAAACCCTAAACCCTAAACCCTAAACCCTAAACCCTAAACCCTAAACCCTAAACCCTAAACGGATTTTTAAGAATTCTTCATTAGATGCGCATATTATAAATATCTATATCTACAGCAAATCACTTATTGGCGGCCTATTTACGAGTCTCTCGGCTTCTTTCGCAGTTTTTTTGAGTTGTTCGGAGAGATGCGGAGCTCGGGGTATCTGCGCCAAGAGTTCCGCGGTGCGCTTGAACACTCTCGCAATGTCTCCCTCTTGTAACGAGGTATCGCTTCGAATCTGCGACCAACTGACTCCGCTTGCCCAAGATTCGAGTAAAGCGGCGAGGTCTTGCGAAAGACTCAGCGGTGCGTTGTCGATACGAGATGCGTATTGAAGATCAGCAATATCTTCGAGTTCCGGAACGAAAGAGGCGAGTATCACGTCGAGCTTCTCAGATGGCCCGTAAAATGCGTTAACGGCACGATTTGCGTCTGAAGAAATCGCACCGCAAACGCCAGCGAGACTGGAAACCGAGATAGATTCTGGCAGCGCGCTGAGAACAGTTCCTATCCAAAGTTCATTTTCACCCCTGAATGCCATGCACACTTCGCCAAAGGTGAGAATTTCAATTTCCTCGTCGTCTTTTTCCGATGTGTTGGTCAAGCGCACGAGCGCGTTTCGTTGCTCTAAAATGTCCACTACGCGCATGAAATCGTCCCATCCTGCAGCAGAATATTCGCGAATCCGCGCTTCTAACTTGCGCGTGCGTTCGCTAAGCTTCTCAGACTTTGCTCTTCTTTTCTTTTGCAACTTCATCTCTCGGCGAAGTAGTCCGACGTTACTCAATTTCCCAAGGTCCATCTGGATCTCCTCGATTTTCTTCCTCTGCGCTTCGAGGTAACTTGCAGTGTCCGCGTCTTCTTCAAATACGGAGAAGGCGTCGCATGTTCCCGGTAAGTTTGCAGCTGCGACGCTCGTTTTCGCGTTTCCATTTGCTCGATATAACTTGCTCGAACGTCTCCAGCGAATAGATGAATCCGAGGGCGGGTTGCCGCACAAATCGCGAACTTTCGTGAAGGACACACCTTCATTCGCACTGGCGCTGTCATAACTCGTCGATACGATTTTGTGAGCATCGAACCGATACCACATACCATCAGCACCTAGACCGGTGAATTCACCCAGAGGTGAAAGCGATTGTTCTGGTCTTTGTGCACTGACGACAAGCACAGGAAGCGATCCTCGAAGTTTCTTTCTCTCCATAATTTCGCGCGAAACGTTCTCACCGTACTCGCCCTCATCCTCCTCGTCCTCGGCGGCGTAATCGCTCTCAAAAATACCGTCCACGTCCACGTCTTCATCCGCAAAGAACTCTTTTACTGATTCCTCTTTCTCAACGACGAGAGAACCGTCATCCATTATTCCAAAAGTTGTGCCTTTCACCGAGGATTGCCCCGACGTCGCAAGGTTTACTCGCCATCCTACGTCGACTGCAATCAGCTTCACCCCTTCCTCTCCGAGCATAAGCGCATCCCAAACATCTTCACGCAAACTCTCCACTTTCGTTTCTTTACTTTGTGACTCCAAAAGCTCCAATAATCCCTGCTCTACCCGCAAGCGTTCTTCCAATTTCACAAATCTCTTCCACTCACTTTCATCTATGCCGTCCTGTATGATTTCGCTCGAATTCTCTTGTGCTTTCAACGTGTTGAGCTTGTCCAAGAGACGATTCAACTCACGCATTTGACTTAAGCGCGCTTTGCCACCGAGATAATTTCCAAAACTTTTTTCTACTATGCTCCGAATCTGATTCAATGATTTATCGCCCCGCAGAAGATTGAGAACCATGCCGTAACTAATTGCGAACTGCGACTTTAGGTTCTCGGGCTCCCCGGTAACCAAAGCAAAGGCATCCTCAGGACCATCAAAAGGTGATTGTAAGCAAACGACGTAACCAACGTCGTCAAAACCTCTTCGCCCAGCTCTGCCCGCCATTTGAAAAAATTCGTTAGACGTGAGCGTACGCGGCCCAGTGTCGCCGCGTTTACTCAGTGCGCTAAGAACCGCGCATCTCGCCGGCATGTTTACACCCGCGGCCAACGTCTCGGTAGCGAAAACAACTTTAACTAGTCCTCGTTGAAAAAGCGCTTCAATTAAACCTTTCCAAGCGGGAAGTAATCCAGCATGGTGAGAGGCGACGCCGCATTTCAACGGTTCAATCATTTCGTAACGAACGGCGTCTTTGTTGGAAGCAATAAATGCATCAATTTCGTTCGCAATTTCTGCTTGCTCTTCGCGACTTACCAAGCAGGCGCCCGCATCTCGACATAAATACTCGACAGCCTGGTCGCAACCTTTCCGAGAAAAAATGAACCAAACCGCGGGGAGCATGTCTGCAGAGATCAATTGGCCTACCGTAGTTTCGACGTGAGGCACGAGCCTTCGACGCATCGATTTTTGGTCGTTATCTCTTCTGTTATAATAATAACTCTCTTGTTCCTCGCCGTATCGAGCGAAACTTTCCCTAACTCCTTCCTCCGTGAACGGATACAAGTCCGCGTTCATTTTTGTTCCTCTCGAATTTAATAGATAACCTAATCCTGGCCAATCTCGGTTTGGCTTCATGGAGTAAAACCAATTTAAAGGCACCGGGCGGTAATTGGAAACTAACGTTTTGCATTGGACACTTGTCGTCTGTTCCCGATCGTCTTCGGCTCCTTTGTCGTCCGCATCACTCCGTCGCACTTCTTCTATCCACCCAGATAAATCGTCCGGATTTCCGATTGTCGCAGATAAGCACAATAATTGAATATTCGAAGGACAATATATAATAGTCTCCTCCCAAACGGTTCCTCGATACGCGTCCCCTAAATAATGCACCTCGTCGAGAATAACCACTCCTACGTCGTCCAATCGCTTGTCGATAACTCCTCCAGCCGCACTCGAATACAACATGTTCCTTAAAATTTCCGTCGTCATCACTATAATCTCCGCTTTTTCTGCATTTACTTCCACGTCGCCAGTTTTTAAACCCACTCTCCTTTTGCCAAACTTCTTTGAAAACTCGCGTAACTTTTGATTAGACAGCGCTTTCAGTGGCGTTGTATAGATTGCTTTCTTCCCTCGCATCAACGTGTTCATGATTGCCGTCTCGCCAATAAGTGTTTTACCAGATCCAGTAGGAGCGCTGACGACTAAAGAATGACCATCAATGAGTACGCGAGTGGCGTCTCGTTGAAATTCATCCAGCGGGAACTTGTAGGAACTCTCCATCTTTTCTAGGATTTTCTCCGCTTGTTTCTCGAGTTTTCCTTCCTCCGAAGAAAGAAAGAAGCTTTTGAAATCAAAGTCGACGACATCGTCGTTTTTACTTTTGTTGTTTCCGCCATCGTTATCATCATCATCTAATATAACATCTTCATATATTGGATCGTACTCGAATATCATCGCGTCTATATCTTCGCTCCCGTTTGATGAAGAAGGTGAAGAAGAAGCGCGAAGTGAAGGAAAACGAGATGACTTTTGTTCTTCTCTCTTTGATTTTGTTCGGCTTTTCGTCGTAGTTTTCGTTTGAGGAAAAAGATTTCGTCGTAGGTAAGAGTAAGAGGCTGACGAGGATGAAGTGGTGGCCATCGAAGATGACATTGTTCTATCGCTGATACCTGCACAAATCAAAGATGTCATCGATGTGCTCGTCATCATCGTCGCGCCCTTTCCTCGCGTGTTTATTTAAAACGAAGAAGAGGAAGAAAAAGTCAAAAAGAGTGCGAGTAGCAGGTTTGTTACTTTGTTCTTTTTTCGTGTTTTTTTTCAACACTCATGCGTCGCGCAAGGAGGGATGGCCTTTGACAAAACCAACACATCTAAACCGGTTGTTTGTTTTGTAATATAAAACGATGGCTGCTCCTACTTCGTTCGTCTCGCCCTCCTCTATCTCTCCCACTGTGAAGTTCATATCAGAACCTTGGACGATATGGATGGAAGATACGTTGTCTCACCTTAAATCCCGAGGGTTGTTGCGAGACTTGAAACCGCTTAATTTAGGTGTTGAAGAAGGAGATACGAGCAATAGAGGTATAAACGATGTACCAACGACTTCGTTTGAGTCTATTCGCGCTGGAGTAGATGAGAAGACGTACGAGAGATGGCTCAATAATGCCAGCACTGCAGGAACATCATCACCATCATTGACGACAACGACGGATTCGTCACTTGAACACAAACCTTTAGGGAAAATCGTGACGCTTTTTTCTTCGAACGATTATTTAGGATTGAGCGCAAATGCTCGCGTTCGTCGAGCTTTTGCAAACACAGCTTTGGAATATGGTGCGGGGTATCGCGCGTCGCAGCTAATAGCTGGATATACGAGTTATCATCGAGCACTCGAAGAGAAATTGGCAAACTTAGAACGGAAAAGTAGTTGCGTGTTATTCCCTACGGGTTTCGCCGCCAACGTGTCAGTTTTACAAACGTTAGCAGAAAGTGTATTTAGAAAGAGAGATGACCGTGATAGATGGTACAAAAGAATAGCAAACGTAGGATTCTCAACGCCGCCAGAGGTTGAGATATTTAGCGACGCGCTCAATCACGCTTCCATCGTCGACGGGTGTAGACTCGCAAAGGCGCCCGTTTCAATATTCAAACACCTAGATTACGACGATTTGGAAGCGAAACTAAAGAAGTCCTCAGCGAAACGCAAGATTGTCGTCACGGACGCAGTTTTCTCCATAGATGGAGACGTTGCCGATATAAAACGCTTAGGAGATTTAAAGACGAATTATCCGTTCTTGTTAATAGTTGACGAGGCGCATTCGACACTCGTATACGGCGAATTCGGTGGCGGCCTAGCGGAAGCCCAAGACGCACAAAATGATGTTGATATTACGATTGGGACATTATCCAAAGCTGTCGGTGCGCATGGTGGATTCGTTTGTTGCTCAGAAGATATGAAATCAATTTTACTCTCTAGAGCTCGCGGGCAAATTTACTCGACATCGCTACCTGTGCCAATTGTAGCGGCGGCGATCGAAGCCTTGGACGTAGCTCTCGAAAGACCGGATCTTGCGAATACGCTGTGGAGAAATGTGCACTATTTTCATAACAACGTCTTGCGATCGAGGAAAGAAAACAACAGTAACGCAGTGATGGTTAAAAAGAATAAAAACGCTTCTGAATGCGCGAAAAGTACTTTTGATATCCGGGACTCACATATCGTGCCGATATTCTGCGGAGATGAAGAGACTGCATTACGAGTAGCGAAGCATCTCTTGCTTCGCGGCTTTCATGCACCCGCAATTCGTCCACCCACCGTTCCCAAAAATGAGTGCGTTATTCGCTTGGCAATCAACACTATGCATACGACGAAAGATCTCGATGATTTGGGCAATGCACTGAACGAAGCCTTTTCGCTCTTGTCGAGAAAGTCATTATTTGCGTCTCGATTGTAAAATAATTATTTATAGCTCATCGAACATCGATTTAATGCCACGGTCTGTCGTAAATACCTTCATCGTCCCAAAGTCCACCGCCATTGCTATCTACATCTTCGTCATCTGAAACGCTGGGTTGAAAATTTTCGTCGACGTCGAACATTTGTGGAGTGAATTTCTTCTTATCATTCACGTACCAAATGACGCTATATCGCGTTCCCGAATATCCTCTAACCCAATGGCACGATCGACCATCACACTTTGCTATTCTATTTTTGGTATTTACTCTATATCTCTTTTTCCCGAGGCGGCTTTCAATCATTAACTCGCCACCGGAATCAAATTCGCCCAACGACAGTGCGAATTGATAGCTCATGTCTTCTTTATCAACGTGAGGCGAGGCTACAAAGTTCTTCGTTATCGCCAAGGAATCGTATTCGAAATCCTTTTCGGCGAAATTCATGATGTCTTCGCAACAAGCGCGCAAAGTATTGTCTTCTGCAATTGTTGTCGTACATGTGCTAGATTCTTTTGGCTTTCTTTTTAAGACCAGGTAATGCTCGGATTCCATCGCCGGCCGGTGCGAGAGAGCTGACCACCTATAGGCCTCAAGGCATTTTAAAAGCTTTCCGAGCATATGCTCGGGAACAGGGACTCCTTCCACGTCTATCAATTCACGTCCACTGTCATAATTCAACCACGAATATGTCTCTGGATGCTCGTATGCTTCCCTCATTTCCGCGCGCTTTTCGATTTCGTCACCGCGTTCATCGCGCACCTCTCGAAGCCAGGCGTAGTAAATTCTTTCTTCTAGGGGGTCTGCGTTGCTCTCCACCGAGCGCGTTGCAGAGACATCCAAAACGTGCTTTTCTTTCGAACGCGCGCTTGCTTTGAGACGATATTCTTTACTTTGAACATCACCAATGTAATTATCGCTGCTAATCTTCACATCGATGCCGTCCAAAACTGTGATGGCCATTTCTGCTTCTGCTCGATCGCGAAATCTCAGAAACGCATAAGAGAGCCATTCCTTACTCTTCGTTTTCGATCGCCATCCTTTCTTACAAATCCACAACACTTTCGGTGCTTGGATATTTCTTAAATTCAGATTGAGATTCCAAATGAGTTCAGAAAGTCCTTTCATTGTCGCCTGTCCTTTAGGAAAACCGCCGAACCAAACATCAGCGTTTGAATGCGGCGGAGGTTTCATCGTTTCTTCTCGCTTTCGTTTTTTTTCTTGCTTCACGCAACTCGACGACGTTAAATTCGGAACGACATTCCGAACGACACATTTTGCATCACCACTGTCATCTTCATTCATATTGCTTGGGTTCTTATCGCACACATCGAGATGCCGGAAAACCGCGTTTCGTGACTTGAAATATCTTTCGCACAATTGGCACTGCGCATTGGCGGCACTCCTTTCTTTTGGAACCGCGTTCGCATCCGGTGTATCTCTTCTCTTCTTTTTCTCTGTTCCTCTTCCATCTACATCGCCGGGCTTCAAAAATCTTTTCAATTCTAATGTGTTTCCTTTTTTTGTCTTCTCGCAATACTGCCGAGAGATTATAGCTAACCCAAACGATGGCGCGCGGTGCGTCATCCCGGAACGGAAATGGGACACGACGAGAACCTGGTTTTCAACCGTCGTTGCTGACTTTTCCCCTCTTTCACATTTATCCACCAAAATGCTCTCCAAAGCGCTTCGTATCATCTTCTCGTCTGTGAGTTTTACATCGTTACTCTTCGGTGAATCATCTCGACGGCACCAAACGACGGCATTCCGGATGGTGATATTGCCCCGCTTCTTCCTTCCGATAAAGTCTCTCACTCTCTCTTTTAACGCTTCACCTCCTTCATCTTCACCATCAACAGAAAACGTTTCATCGATTGGTATGATTCTGTTGGCGTATTTAAACGCTAGTTTTTTCTCCAACATCCACTCTAATGGCGAAGAAGTTACGAGTTTCTCGTGCAAGACGTCGAGAACGATAACACCTCTGTGCGCAGTAACCGCAGGTTTTGCCAGCTCGAAATGCCGAGGAAGAGCGACAAAAACTCCACTTTCTTCTCCATCTTTTTTCTCGTCTGAATGCAAACAATCTTCCAATCGTCTCAGCAGCGCTTTCTGTACCTCAGCTTGCGCACCGCTCGGATTGTTCGTAATTATTATGAGTCTCATATCATCGTTTCTTTCTGCGTCGAGAAAGAGTGACGGCAAGGATTATATTTTTCTTGTCCTGCTTTTTTTTTCGTTGTCGTTGTGTGTGAAAAGATCTAAAAATAGGTGATGGTGTGTTTTATATGTCTTTCATAGTGTGCGAGCTCGTATTTTCACTTGTGATGCATCGCTCTCATCATCCGAAATCATGCGTGAACTGCTCGCATTATTAGAGACCATTGATGATGCCGATCATTCACGTCATTCCAAGATATCTTCTTCGTCCTCCTCCTCCTCCTCTTTTGCAGAAGGACTCTTTCTTCGACGTCTACTCAAACACGCGAGATATTTGAGAGAGGAGTGCAACCTCGACAACGCGACGGTCTCTCGAGCCGCGTTGCGCGACGCCGAGGCGATTCAAGAGTGCTGCAAACGGGTTCGAGAGTGCAAGAAGAAGAGAGAGAAGCGGGAGACTAAAGAAAGCGCACCCCACGGCACAGAATCAAACGCAACGACGATGACGGCGGCATCGCGCCTCTGCGATGATAATAATATTTTTAGGGGTAGGGGATCACAAGAAAGAAGAGGGAAAAAATCCGGGCGGGTAAAAAATACGCGAATAGTCGAAGAAGAAGAAGAAGAGCGGGTACAAACGAACGCGTCAACTTCATCATCATCGTCTTATGCGTCGCAAAGAACAAAGACGTCCTCGATGCGCGAACGTCGCGCGCGAGATATAGAGCGAGCGAAAAGTCAGCGAAAAGAGCGAGAGAGGAAAGCGGAAGAGAAGAAGCGGAAAGAGGAAAAAGAAGCCAAGGTCAAACGTTTAAAGCTCGAGTCGCGAGCAAAGGAGGCGATGCGAGTGGTTCTTTCGCGAGAGAATACCACGAAAGACCGAGGCTGCAGAAATAACGCCGCGGCTGAAAAATTAAATATTAAGAGACATAGTCCACGTTGTTCTCAGCGCGAACGAAAAAGGCCGTCCTATATGAAAGCGATAAGAGAAAAAGATGTCGACGCGCACGCGGTGCTTGCAATTGAAGAAGTTTTGGAGACGCTCATCGCTGCGACCGTGCGAAGTGCATCAAACGCGGCGTGGAAACGTGCTAAGATGCTCGCGATGCAAGCAAATGAAAATGAAAAAGAAATACTCGGCTCGGTACCAGCTACGGACGAAGAGGCGGGTGAGTTTCGTCTCACGAAAACCGCTGCTCCGGCAACAAGTACAAAAAAGGAAAAGAAGCCAGCAAAGATTGTAAACTTTGTAGACGTGGTGAAAGCTGCAGCAAAAGAATCTGCGCTACAAAAACGAAACAGAGAACGAAGAGAAGAGAAAGAACGCGAACTGGCAGAAAAGAAACGCCTCGAAAAGATTGCATTTAAGAAACAGCGCGAAAAGGCAGAACTCTTGAGAGTAAAGCTCGAAGAACTTCGTAAGGAAAAAGTAAAGTTAGAAGAAGAAGAAAAGAGAGAAATGAGAGAAAAGAAGAGGATTGCAGACGAGAAGAAAGCTTGGAGAGAAGATCGGCAAAGAAGGAGAGATCAGGCTGCTCTGGAAGTGGCGAGAAATGCCAGAGAAAAAGCAGAAGTAAACGCATTTCTAGATGCTTTAGTCAACGAGATCGTGCGGGACTTTTGCAGGAAAGCGCCGGTGCTGAGAGTTCCAGTAGACATACGGAGGAAAAATAGGCGACAACAGCGCGCATAAGTTTAGTCTACTTGACTCCTAAAAAATAAAAGCTAAAACTAAATCTCGCGTCGTTTACTGCAGGTACTACGCGCCGACAAAAAGAATATTTTCTACGCCACCATCTTCCTTTAATAGTGTCGTGAGATCTTGAAATGCACGATCCGCGTCGTGAACCTCACACCAAATGCCCGTGGTGCCATCATCCATAACGTTCGTAATCGCATCAGATCCATAACCGTCGCACACGGGACCTGCATGGTAGATTTCGGAGTATTCAAGCTTGTTCTTAAGGTAGCTCAGCGCCTCGTAATTGCTCGCTTCGCCGTTCAAAGCATCTTCACGGTCAAAACTATTACCCGTATCTTCCTCATCGTGCGCGTTGCAGCCGCCAGCGAGTTCTATTAAAATCACATTTGGACGCAGCACAGGACTACTAAACAATCGCAAGCTCCCCGCTAGAGGTCGTGCAATTCTCCGAGTTGCTGCTATCCGCATCGCAACGCGGCGTCTTCGACCCTTTTTCAACCCCAATAGCTTACCAATACTCTCGCGTTCGTGAAGAAACAAAATATCATCAACTGTACTAAACGCTGTGTGCTCGCAACGATCACGTTCTTCATCGCTCGTCGCTAATCTCGAGCACGAAGTTTTCGCATCGGCAAACGAAGGATAAGTGTCAGGTATATGCATGATTAAATCGCCGTTGTGATTTCGTGCAATGGCACTCTTCAACATATCCGAAACCATCGAATTCGTTGTCAGCGACGAGAATGCGAGCACTTTATGACCTCGTGCAGCTGCGCAGAGCGAAAAGTAGCCCACATTGGTACCAACATCTATAAAAAATCCTCTCTCTTCCTCTTTGGGATCTTGCTCGTAAGGCGCAAGACTAGAACGAAGCGGAAGTTTCCTTTCGAGCACATTTATAATGGCTTCTGCGCTCGTTGGAGAGGTTCGAATTCTAAGCGAAGAACCGGGTTGATATTCACCACGGATAGTTAACTGCGCGCTCATACTGGAAACACTGAAATCATCGTGCAAGAAATCATCAAGAAAAAAGCCATTGCCGATATCGCTTCTATTGCAAGTGTCGCCGTTGTTACCTGGTACCATTCCACCTACGATGACTTCAAAAGCTGGATCGAACAAAGCAGTGACTGGATATTGCGACCTCTCTTCCTGGTGATGCATTTTTTTAAAACCAGGATCAAGTTTTACTAGAGATTCCCGATATTCTGGCAACGTTCCTTTGACCGAGTGCGCGATCAAATTCAATTTATTGAGCACGCCGTCTCTCCCGTACGCACCCCAATCTTTTTTCCAGGAGCCTAAAAAGTAATGCGCAACAAAAACGTTTTTCTCTTCTATTTGACTGAGACCGTCTAACGAGTCACTTTCGGAAGGATGTGTACCAAAAGCCACTCTCGGCAATACTTTTATCGTCCACTTCTCTTCATCACTATTGAAATCTTTCCAGTATGCACGTACTATAATATCCGTAAACGCACCTGGTCCCGTTTTTTCTAAAGTGTTCCTATTCGTGTTGTTCATGAAGTGTGCGTTTGCATGTTCTCTGACGTGATTAGCCATTTCTCTCAACGCTGGATGTTCAGGGGCACCCGCAAAAACCCAGTTGGTGATTTGCCGCCTTCTCGCAAAATGCCTCGAATAAGCGCGTTCGTCCGTCGCGCATTCGTTTTCCCATCCTACAACTAGCGCATCTGTCGGTGAAAGATACGTATCGATGGGTTTTATGCAGCCAGCATCCATGTCCGCATACACTCCGCCTTCGCGTAAAACGACCAGAATTCTAAAAAAGTCGCTCCGCTCCACGTTTTTTGGTAAATTGACGTACGCGTCGTAATATTCTGGGAACTCACGCTCGACGAAATCAGAACAAGCTTTGTCGTCGTAAAATTTATATTCGTATTCAGGATTCATCGATTTCCACGTTTCTGAAATTCTCCTCAGCTCTTCCGAAATCCCTTCCCGTGACCAATACGTTTGATGAATAATCCGGGGTATTTTCCTTTGTTGTCCAAATCGTCGCTCCAGTCTCCGCTCGGCATCTGATTTTCTTGGTTTGGGGATACCAACGCGTTTGCCGATATTGTTGTTGTTGATGTTGATGATGTTATAACCATTATTATTCTTAGCGAGTAACGAAGACGACAAAGAGGAAGAAGCACTGCGCTCTCGAATGTTTTTAAACAACGCTTCGTCGACGGAGACAGCCTCGTGCTTGTGCGCTCGGAATCGCCCTCTCTCACCCATCAATGATTTCGATTGCGCGTGGCTCATATTTGCGCACCTCGAACTATCTCTTCCACAAAACGATGAAAGTGTGAATACGATTACGAATACAAGCGCCAATAAATATCGTCGTTTCATGTTGGTATTCCTTCTCAGCAACCAGAGGAAAAACGTTGGAACTCGGAATATAAATCCACTTCCGTTCAAGCACGGCACAACGACAGTGTTTATTCCTCGATGTTGCTTGTTCCTCAATTTCATTGTTGTGCCACTTTCCACGTCCGCACTCTTCGATGAAGTGTTCGAATCTTCGATCTCTTTTGTCGTGTTCACGCGCTCGCGCATTCTCGCGCGCTTATTTATTTTTCTTGTTCTTTTTCTTCTTTTTCTTCTTCTTCGTCGTCGTCTGGTGAAGTAAAATGTGTGTGTATATAGGTAAGAAAGGAGCAGTGCTTTTGTTTACACAACTGGAGTCCCTTTCTCCTTTATTATCTCTCGCGATGCATGATTTCTCTTTTGCGGCGAGTATGGAGTTGTTAAATAAGCGAGGGGAAAAGATTTCGTATTAGTGTGGGTTGTGGTGTACTTGGGGCGATTTCAAGTTTTCGTTTTTGGATTTTCCCCTACGCTGCTGTGTTTCTTATTTGCTGCTTTAAATTTTGCTTTTGCTACATATGGAGCATTAGATCTTTTGAAAGTTTGTAATCACGCTGTTTGGAAGATGTTTTGTGACGTCGATACGCCAACTTTTTCGGCAGCCTTGTCTAATTCAGCAACCTCGGCCGCACTCAATCGCCAGCCCAATGCGCCGAGATTATCCTCCAACTGCTGGACATTCTTCGCTCCGGGAATCGGCACCGTGTCTTTACACATGCACCAGTTGAGAGCGACTTGAGGCAGCGATTTTCCTCCATGCGCGTCCCCAACCTCTCGCATTGTTTCCAGGAGAGTTGGTAAAGGTGGTAATACGCCTTTATACGCTTGGCCTCTCAATCCAGGCGGAGGATTAGCTACGCTATATTTCCCCGTCAATAAACCAAGCGCCAAGGGAGAGTACGCAATTAATTTAATACCTAACTCGTCACAAGTTTCCTTTGTTCCATTCAATTCCGGGAATCGAGATAAAAGATGATACTGCACTTGCAGAGTTGAAATCGGAACGCCCCTTTGGCTCATATACTTGTGAATTTTTTGTAACTGTTTCGGACCGTAATTTGATAACCCAACCGCGCCTATTATTCCTTCCTCGTACGCGTCGGCGATGCCACTCCAGAGAGCGCCTTCTTGAAGCGGTTGATAATTCCCAGTGGACCAATGCAACTGTCCTAAATCAATCTTATCTTTCCCAAACCTCTTTGCGCTTTCCTTGGCGGCATTCACGAAGCTTTTGGATGTCACTCTCCAAGGATATGGCGCAAACTTAGTCGCCAAAATTATCTGATTTTTCTTTTCGTCTTCCCCTGGATACTCTCTGATGAATTTACCTAAAAGCTGTTCGCTCCGACCGTCTTTGCCGTACGAATCTGCGCTATCGAATAGGCGCACTCCTCTATCCACGGCTACGTTGAAAACGCGTTGCAATTCATCGTCCATCGACTCTTCGTATCCCCATACGAACGAGTTCCCCCAACTCCAGCATCCTAAACCAATTTCTCCAAAATCTTTTTGGGAGGGATTCCAAGGTTGTTGGGGAATCTTAGAAGATGATGCATTCGAATACGCTGTGTTCGGGAGCAAAGAAGCGCCACTTAAACCAATCAACACGTCTCTTCTCTTTTGTGATGTTGGTTGCTTCTTACTGTAGTTGTTTGTTTCTGATCCATTCTTCGATGCGCAAACGCTTCGGAGGAAAGAAGAAGAACAGATGCGCGCCATCATTGTTTTTGTAAGGACAAAATTACCACAAACAACCACACACTCTCCCCCTTCCTCATAAGAACGCAGGGAGAACGAGAAAAAACAAGAATAAGAACAACAACAACAATAATAACAATAATAATGGTGGCGACTGAAAACACCACAAACACGACTGACATTGTTGCATCGACATCAGTCGTCGGTATGAAGCGTCCCGCCCCGTCCCTCGCTACGGACAACCATCTTCAGCAACACCACCAAGAAGGGGAATGCGCGAGCGTTAAAAAACAACACTTGACCAACGGTGACAACAAAGAGGACGATGATTTCAAAAACACTCAGTCGATAATCCGTCGACTCGTCGAGAACTCAATAGCTAACATTCTCGCACAAAATGACGAAGGAAAAGGACAGCAGCCGATGATTGGTGTTGCACCGTACGTGAAGGAAGGTTCGAGAATTGAAATCCGTTGGGTGATTGAAAATACGCTGTCGGACGAAGAGAACGTACCAGCAACGAACGAGACGAAACAAATAAAAGAAGAGATTGTCTGGTGGGGCGCCACTGTCACAAAGCGAGGAGAAGGAAACAATACCAGCACCAATAGTAACAGTGACGTGTGTGAAGTCATTTACGACGCGCGAACGGAAGAATTTCCGGCGGAAGCGGGTAAAGTCGTGTTACTTTCTGAACACGAGTGCCGAGACGGCGACGACCCGAGTATAAAATTTTATTGGAGAAAGGAAGGGGATTCTACCTTTGTTGTGGACGGTGATGGAGAGGATGATGATTTGGAGGAGGAAATGACGATGCAAGACGTGCTCGAGTATCAGACGAAAATTGATGGAGATGCTGGAGATGGAGATACGTTAGCGGGTGCGAGCGAAAAGGCGTTCGGGACGTTGCCGATGGACCAACAGCTCAGATTAGCGACTGGGTTTACGCAGATGAAAGGAAAACTAATGCAGAAATTACGAGAGATTTCGGAGAAGAATGGTGCTGGATACACGGTGACGAAAGATGACATGGAGCGCATTATGATGGAGTTGAGAAATGAATCGTAAAAATTGAGACATTGCAAAATAAAGTAGTAATAGAAACATGCGTATCTCCTCCAGAAAGTCATGAAGTTGGATCTCCAATGAAAATCAATACGAATCAGGAATTTGAAGAGATGGATATGCAGCATCACGAAGCGGAAACCTCTCCCGCGAAGAAGTCTGGAAAGATTCACGCGCAAAAGGTAACAGAGTTGGTTCACCGTGCCAACGCGCTTTTGAAAGAGGCGTTTGAAAACTCGGAAGAAAACCCAACGAAAAAAGTTTAATAGAAATAGCGAAATAGCTGAAAGCGAGCTCGAAAGTGTGCGAGAAAGCGTGATAGTAGGTTTGACAGAATTGACTGTTCTCGGGTTACAACAAGTTGAGGACTTGAGCGAAGCTTTGCGCCAAGAAATTGACGTAGAGCTTTGGGGTTCGACGGTCGAATCCCGCGCAAAGTTTGTAGAAACGAAAATTTCGTACTTACAATCCCCAAGACAATTACTATTTTTTTAAAATCGCCGTCGGTTACCACCTTTCTTTGAAGCGCCGCCTTGGGGTCTCCGTTTATTCTTGACGATAAGACCACCTTGACCGCCGGACTTGAAGTCGCTTTCTTGTTTTTCGAGGAATGATAACACTTCTCTGTGTTTTGCGTCTCTTTCTTCAGCTTCAGCAGCTTTCTCTTGCTCGCGCGCGTGATGCATAAACTGGTTATCTTTCCGAAGCTCGCGCACGGTGCCTCTCGCTTCTTTGCGCAACTCTTTCTTGAGTTTTCTATTTTCCGCACGTTCGCGATTCGGATCGTAATCGCGTCCTTTCTGAAAGCCATCTTCCTCGTACATGGGATTGAACTGTTTAATGGCTTCAACCGACTTTGTGTGCCAGGCGAGCGAGAGGCGAACGCTGCTTTTCTTCGTCTTCTCGATTTCGTCAAAAATTGTTTCACACATTTTCAAAGTTTCGTCGTACGCTGCGCCATCTTTTTTGCCGAGAGTTTTCAGCGAACAAATTAATCTGTTCAGCGCAATTTGCACTTTCTGCAACATTTCAGGCGCGCACGCTACTTTTTGGACGGGTTTGATGAGATTTCTCAGCGTCGAAATCGCGTATCGAAGCATTGCCGAGCGTTCTTGGGCGTTAGATTCTTCCACAGTTTTCGATTTTTTTCGGCCTCGTGTCGACAACAACTTCGACAGAGAAAGCACTTCAATCGTCTTTGAGGATGACTTTTTACAACTCTCCGCATCTGCGAAAGGTCGCAGCCACGATCCACCACACTGCTCCTGAAGATGCGTCGGTAATCCCTCGTTCCATGTTTGCTTGCACTTCTCGCTCTCGCCTGAGGCGTGGATCAAAGCAGTGAGTAAATTGAGAGCCTCTGGAAAAATACGCATGGCAGGAACGACATATGCGCTCCCGAGAGCACATAAAACCACCGCACGATTCGCGTCATCGGTCGATCGAATGGCGCAATGTGAGAGAACATTTCCTATGTACAGAGAAGCTGGCGTAATGACGGCGTGTTGCTTATCTGTAGAACTAAAGATATCCGCAAATAATCCAAGAAGCAATATTGTCCTCGATGGCGGTAAGCCAGTTTCTCCTGATCGCAAAGCTTTTTGCAATCGTTTGCCCATCTTTTCGATGCGCGCTTTCGCTGCGGTAGCGGCATAAAACGGAACTTGCGTTGCTATTTCAGAAATGTGCTTCGTGGTCACATTCAAATCTGTGACTGGTAATTCATCGTTGCCGCATAACATTTCAAAGCGTTGAAGCAAAAGTCCGAGAAGCATTTGAATTTTCCGCCTATTTTCAGTCGCTAGACTTGGTGCGTTGCACACGCGCATGCGAGTAAGCACAATCGAAACTTCATCAGAAGTGTACTTCGTTAAGAGAGTTTCAAATGCTCCGTACGTTTCTGGAACATCAAACGTATACGGAATTTCCGACGATCCCGCTTCTTTCGCTTCTTCAGCACGAATGAGATCATCTCGAGCTTTGGCATCCTTCTTCTTTTTTACTTCTTTGGATTTTTTAACGAGATTGTCGTCATCTTTGTCATCGCTGTCTTCTTTTGAATCATCATCATCGAGAAGAATTTCTCTATTCATGATATCATCGTCGTCGTCGTCGTCGTCACTTTCTGCGGCTTCATCACTTTTTTCAATCCTCTCTGCTTTCTTCTTAACTTCTACGCCATCGTTGAGAATGCCAAGTTCTCTCAACCGATTTTTACCCTTTTCTAATTTCTCATCCATCTTGTTCGCTTCTTTGCGGAACTTTCCGGTCTCATCTAAATTTTCTTCATCGCTATCTTCATTATCATCATCTTCTTCTTCTTCCTCGTCGTCGTTGTCCTCGTCATCATCGTCATCGCTATCGTATTCATCTTTCCCATCTTCATCGAGTGCAAAACCGTCATCGAGATCTTCACCACCACCTCTCGCTGTCGAAGATGGATCACCTCTTTCTCCATTTTCTTTTTCTAATTTTCGGGCTTTGTGTCTTCTCAAGGCGTATCCTCCTAAGGGTGCATCGTCGTCCCGGCCGTTTCTTCTCTCATCGTTGTCGTCGTCGTCGTCGTCCGAGAGATCGCCTCGCATGCGTTTCAATCTCGCGCGTTCAGCTTCCTCGAGCTGTCGCTTTTGTCTAGCTTCGATCTGTTCCGATGTCTTTGCTATTTCTGCTGCATGCGCTCGTGCATCTAAAGCCAACGATTTCGCAATCTTATCGTAATCACTTTTTGTGTTGTCATCTTTCGGTAGTCCTGATTGCAAAATGTTCAATGAAGTATTTTTGTTTGTCGGTTTCAAATGACCAACTGCTTTGCGCAGTGCGCCTTGTAACAAGCCGCCTTGGCTGATGACTCTAAAATCTGCGTCGAGTTTATCCAAAAGTTCTTCGTCTTCGTCGCGTTGTTTGGCTTTCTCTGCTTTATACATCTTACTCTTCGCGATGAGTTCGTCCATTACTTCCTTTTTAGTTTTCCTTCTCTCGGCGCCGTTTTCATCGTCGTCGTCCTCCTCCTCCTCCCCCTCCTCATTGCCGCCACCGCCACCCTCGGCTGTGCTCTTTCTTCCTTTCCGAAGAAATCCACTGGTATCATCATCGACGTCGTCGAAATCGCCCCCGCCGAAATGCATTCTTCGCGTCATTTCCTCGTTCATTAATCGTCTCGTGCCGTCCTCATCGTCAGAATCCGAATCGAACTTTGCGTTTGCAATTCTCCTTTCATCCAAAGGTTTACCGAGATGCGTCAACGACATCAAATTGTTTCTATTACTATTGTTGCCGCCGTCGTCTTCATCGTCTCCATCGTTCTCATTTCCTTCGAGTGAATACGTATTCTTTCGTTTTTTCCTTAGTTGCCCTAATCGCGCTCGCGCCAAGCGTCCTATTGACTTTTCCTCCTGCGTCAAGCTGTCATCCAACTCTCCGAACCGTAAATCCACAAACGCGTTCGCTTTCCCGCTCAATTTGTGTTCCACCAACAACGTTCTTTCCCGTCGTTCGAATCCTTCTCTTCTCGCTTTCAACACATTCCCACTTTTGCCTTTGATTTTCCGTCCTAAAATCTCAAATTTTTGCTTCGAACTTTTTCTATCAAAAACGGAAGCGTTGTCTTCCGCTTTTTTGTTGTTTTCCCAATCGCTCGCTCCTGCTGCTCCGCCGGCGTTCTCGAAATGCTTGTACTTCTTCACGCGAGGGTTGGACGGTTTCGACGGTTTCTTCTTCTTCTTCGCCATTGTTTTTCGTTAAATCGCCCAAAGAAGAAGAAGAAGAAGAAGAAGAAGACCTCTCGAGTGCCAAGTAAAGTGTTATTCGGAGTCGAGGAGACTGTTCTTTCCGCGCGCTTTCCCCCAAAGCGCGAGTTTTTTTCTCCCCTGTGTATGGAACTTTTTACCGCGAAAGCAAAAACCAAATTTTCAGACAAAGACTGACTGAAAGAGAGAGAGATAACGAGAACGGGGTGATTGGGGCCGTGCGTACGTAATACCACAGCGGTAGCAATACTCTTTTTCTCACTTCTCCTTCTTTTTTTTCTCTGCTGCGGGGTGTCGTTTGTGGCGCTGCGTTCGTGCGCCTCCAAAAGGAGGAGAAGGAGGAAGACACGAGAGAGAAAAAGAGAGAAGAAACGAAAAAAAAAGGGAAGAGACGGACAAAGGACAAGAGAGCCGCCGCCGCCAAAAAAATAAAAACTCTCTCTCTCCAAATTTTGAGCGCACGCGTAACACAACACGTACCATCGTCGTTCTCGCGAGCGCACGAACGCAAAAGACGTCTTGGAGAAGAAGAAGAAGAACTACAAACACACGTAACATCGCACGAGGCGGTGGAAAAATCGCACGCATTCGTTAAAGCGATGAAGCGTGGAAGAGGTGCCGCGAATGGAGACGGGGAAAACGACGAAGACGAAGAGGCGTTTCCTCGCGGGAATTTCGTCGACGAAGAGGAAGGGGAAGATGAAGAAGAAAACGAACGATCTCGTCGCGCTTCGCGAACAAAGACAGCCACTACTGCGACGGAGCGATTCGCGGCGATATACAAAGGTTCATCTTCGAGCTTGAAAGGGAAAAAAGCTGGAGGTAAAGGAGGTGGCGGTAAATACATCGAAGCCTTGAAGTGGAAGACGTTACGCAGAGGCGTCAAGTTGCTCGGCATTGTTTCTCACGTTTCGAACAAAGGATTAATCATCTCATTACAAAACGGATTGAAAGGTACGGTCTCAAGATCGGAAGCCTCGGACGCGTTTTACATCCACGACAAGAATAGAGTGAAGAGAAGGAGTAAGAACAAGCCGTCCTCGTCTGACGATGAGTTTAGTAGCAGCAGCAGCGGCAGTAGCAGCGACGAAAGTAGTGAAGAGGAAGAGGAAGACGGAAGCAAAAAAGCAAAGATTGGTTTGGAATCTTTGTTTAAAGTCGGGCAAATCGTGCGAAGCGCGGTTTTAAACCTCGACGAGGGTAAAACTGGTGGTAAACGGATTGAGTTGACTCTGCGTCTCTCGCAAGTTTGTGCGGGATTGGATAAAGGATGCTTAACGGAAGGCACGGCAATACCAGCGGTAGTCACTTCCGTAGAGGATCACGGATACATTGTAGAGTTCGGTATCGATGATTCTACTGGATTTTTGCCGCGCAAAAGTGTGGATGGTGAGCGCGATTCGCTTCTCATCGGTCAACTTATAGAAGTTGTTATCACGTCAACTCCAACAGCAAAGAAGGATAACAACCACGACAACAAGAAGAAGAAGAAGAACGAATCAGGCAGTAAACTTGGAGGGGGTAACGTGTATAAAGTCTGCGCAGAAGCGAAACGATGTTCAAGTGCAATTGCGCTTGAAAATAAATCGACGTCGATATCCACGATTCTTCCGGGGATGTTGGTAAAAGCGCGCGTGAAGTCTGTTCTCGAAGATGGCATTTCTGTCTCGTTTATGACGTATTTTTCGGGAACGATTGACTGCTTTCACATCGCAGCCGAAGACACGGGATCGTTTAAAGAAGGGCAGAAATTACGTTCGCGCGTGATTTTTGTGGATGCTCAAAATAAACGCGTCGGTCTATCTCTTCAACCGCACTTGCTCGAGGCGCACTCATCAGCAAGCATTCTTCCATCGACCGGATCTATCTTTGAGAACGCCGTGATTAACCGAGTGGATCCTAACGTTGGTGTATCCCTTCAAATCAGCCAAGGTGGTACGAAAAGAAGTGTCACTGGGTACGCGCACGTTTCGCATCTCTCCGACGATCACGTAGAAAAAGTAGAAAAAAAGTATAAAGTAGGGAAACAAGTAAAAGTTCGGGTGATAGGACATCGATTGTTAGACGCCGTCGCCAACGTCAGTTTGAAGAAATCTGTTTTGGAACAACCCTTCTTTAGTTTAGAAGAGCTAGTTCCTGGAATGATTGTCAAGGGCGAAGTTTTAGCGACGGAGCATTTTGGAGCCATCGTAAAACTTGCTGAAGGTGTCAAAGCTCTATGTCCGCCAATTCATGTATCAGACATTGTCGGACGAACGACATCATCCAAAGTTGCTCCTGGCGCAATCTTAAAGTTTCGAGTCATCAATGTCGATCGATCGAGACACAGAGCTATTGTAACGCATAAGCGTGCGTTGATAAAGTCGGAATTACCCGTGTTGAAAACGATCGAGGATGCGATTCCTGGAAGAACGACACACGGCATAATTTCAGGTGTTGTCGATTACGGAGTATTCGTCACACTTTATGGTAACTTGAAGGGACTAGCAGGATCGCAAGATCTCGGGTTGGTCGAAGGTCAAAGTATTGCCGATGCCTATGCAGTGGGTCAAGTCGTTCGAGTTACAATCGTTTCTGCTGATCGAGGAGAAAACAAACTGAGACTTTCGCTAAGCGGCGACGGTAATGAAGACGACGATGCTGCCGGAGCAGCAACTGGTGCTTCTATCTCCTTGTCGACCGACGCAGTACCGATCGGTAGAATTGTTGCATCCGCGACCATTACTAAAATAGTCCAAGGCTCGAGCATAATCGAGGTGACTTCCAGCACGGAAGAAGGATCGTTTCAAGGACTTATCGCGTTTCAGCATTTATCCGATAATCCTGTCACGGCTCTGAGTATGGCGTCAACTTTAAATGTTGGAGAAGTTTTAACTGATACTTTCGTGGTTATCGAAAGAAAGCCCAAACGGGTTATAATGAGTCGGAAACTTTCGATCATAGAGGCAGTAAGAAGTTCAAGTCTACCCGAAAGAGCTGATAAAGTAAAGGCTGGAAAGATTTATCCAGGATATGTCGCCTCGACATCATCGACGGGCGTATTTGTAAGATTTTTAGGATCTCTCACCGGATTAGCGCCCCCCTCGCAAATACCAGATGGTTGCAGTGCCACGGATTCGTTCTTTGTCGGTCAAACTGTTCAAGCTATGGTCCTTTCGGTGGATGTTGAATGTTCTCCACCACGACTTTCGCTTTCGCTTAGATTACAAACTACTGCGCAACCTTTATCAGATGCGCCTTTGATTCGGTCATTCTTCTCGGACCTTGAGTTTCTAGATTATAAGGTTGCTCAGAATCCCAAGGAGGCGGAGACTCTGTTATCCGATAAAACAGCACGTATGTTTGAACCTGGATGCGATATTGAAGGCTCGATTAACGAAACGAAGGATTACGGCGTTTTGATCGATATCGATGAAGACGAGAATGCAGTCGGGTTGGTTTCTCCGCATCAAGTGCCTGAAAGCGTAGAAATGGAAGATTTAACTCCCGAGACTCGATTATCTGGAAAAGTTTTGGACGTTTCCAGACGCGAAGGTGTAATTGATATCGGTAAAGTGAGCGTGGTGACGAAGAAGGATTTATCGAAGAAGAAGAAGAAAAAAGCAAAAACAACCTCCGCACTGCTGAAAAAGTTGAAAGTAGGTGAGAAAACAGAAGCGATCGTAGAGCTTATCAAAGCTCAGTACGTCATTTTGTCCCTTCCAAAGTATTCTGACATTATTGGATATGCTCCCGTTCACTACTGTAACGTGCGTTTGAACGACGCATCTGAACGATTTGAGGTCAATCAAAGAGTGAATGTGGTGATTGCGCAAGTTCCTTCCTCATCTTCAGACGATGTTAAAGGCGGTAAGTTCTACAGCAACCGACTTTTACTCACCGTCCCATTTGTGGACTCGAATAAAGCAAATCATGGTCCTGAGGTTGGGACTAAATTCCAGGGCGTCGTTTCGGAGCTTCAGCCACTTCAAGCGCTTGTATCGCTTCCGAACAGTAAAAAAGGACGCATTCACATTACTGAAACTGGCGTTCTTGTGAAATCAAAGTTTCCACTGGAAGAATTATCTCTCGGATCGACTGTAAATGTTGCAGTTCTTGGCATGGCTGGTGATCGAGGGGGGCTATTAGATCTTACTCTCATGAGCACCGTAGACGAGGACGAAGACGACGAAAATGTGAACAAGAATGCCAAGAATGGTGAGGACAACTTTGATGAAAAATTATCATTAAAAAGACCAACCCTACAAACGCTCGAAGCAGGTCAATCAATCCATGCGTACGTTATCTCAGTGTTACCAGATGGTGTTAAAGTGAGCATTCGTCCGGAAATAACTGCTTTTGTTCCTTTGATTGAGACGGCGAGCTCACTCAAAGAGCTCAAAAGACCACTCGAGAAGAGATTTTCAAAAGGAGAAAAGATTAAAGCAACAATCGTCAACGTCAACGTTTCTAAGAAACACGTCGATGTTTCTTTCAGGGATCAAAGGTCTATCAGCGTCGGTGAAAAGCTCTTTGGCATCGTTTCTCGCTTTAATAAAGGTACTTCTATGATGGTGAGGCTAGGTGCGCACGTCACGGGACGGGTTTTCTTGACCGACGTATCCGACGAGTTTAAAGAAAATCCATTTTCCGACACGAAGGTTGGTGATGTTGTAGAAGTTCGCGTGATTTCCATGAAATCGAGCGGTGAAATCGATCTTTCGATGCGGCCGTCTTTGTTGAGTAAATCTGAAGAAAAGAAGAAGAGGGTGGAAAATCCCGAGATCAACGACGCCAAGAGCCTCGAAGTAGGAAAGGAAGTTTCCGGATACGTCAAATCTGTCAGCAAAGTTGGATGCTTCGTCGCGCTTTCGCGTAACGTGGACGCGCTGATAAAGCTCACCAATCTCGCGGATGGCTTTGTCGAAAAGCCAACGGTTGAGTTCCCAACTGGAAGATTAGTTCGCGGACGCATCTTGTCCGCCGATGCGAAAACGAATCGAGTCGAGATGTCGCTGCGCACTTCACAATCTGATTCCAAAATGCCAAACAAAGAAGCGGTTGCATCGTTGAAAGTTGGTGATGCAGTCATGGGAACTGTACGCAGCGTGCAATCTTACGGCGTATTCGTCACTTTAGACGAGACTGGCGTCTCTGGTTTATGCCACATTTCAATGTTTGCGGATATGCACGTGAAGGACGATTTAGCCAACCACATCCGAGCCGGGGAACGAGTGCGCGCTAAAATCATGAAAGTAGATTACGAGACGGGTAAAGTTTCTCTTGGCATAAAAGCTTCTGTTTTTGCAGATGACGATGACAACGATGATAGTGGTGCACAACGTGATGGCGATTCAGACGACGAAGATGAAATGCAGGAAGACCTGTTACTTTCTGACGACGACGACGACGACGACGACGACGACGACGACGATGACGACGACGACGACGGTGACAACAATGACAAAAACAACGCTGGTAAAATGGACTTGGATGAGCCGGACGAGGAGGTTGAGCATTTATCCGATTCAGAGGAAGGAGGGGTAGAAGACTCCGAAAGCGATGACGAAGAGGAGGACGACGACGACGATGACGATGACGATAACAACAAAACGTCTGAGAAGGAAGAAGATGTTGGTTTTGCCTGGGAAGAGGAAGAGAATGAACAAAAACAAAAACTCAACGCGATGAAACGAGGTCGAGACGAGTCGACCCATCTCGACGACGGAGAAAACTCCGGTAAACTTTCGAAACGCGCGAAGCGTCGCAAAGCTCGCGAGGCTGAACTGGAAATTCTGAGACAAGAGCAACAGTTGCGCGACGAAGGTCGTCTTCCTGAAAGTCCATCCGAGTACGAAAAGTTGATCTTGGCATCGCCGCTTTCCTCCTATCTTTGGATTCAATATGTCGCCTTCCAAGTGAGCGTCGGTGCGTATGAGGACGCGCGAGCGGTCGCCGAACGAGCGTTGGAGGCGATTCCAGCGCAAGAAGAAGACGAGAGAATGAATATTTGGATCGCTTATTTGAATTTAGAAAACTCCCACGGATTGCCAAATCCAAAAGAGGCCGTCTCGAGACTGTTCAAGCGCGCAGTGAATTTAGCCGATCCAAAGAAACTGTACCTCGTCTTGGTAGACATGTACACGCGCACGGAACAAACGGAAGCTCTAGAAGAAACGCTCAAGCTCATCGTGAAGAAGTTTCGCTCGAGTTGTAAAGTGTGGCTGACGTACATTCGCCACGTTACACTCAAAGGTGATGCGGAAGGTTCTAGAAAGCTCCTCGACCGCGCAACGACTTCTTTACCCAAACGCAAACACATCAAACTGTTAGTCAAAGTTGCTTTGTTGGAGATGAAAGAGGGAGACCCCGAGCGTGGACGCACAATGTTTGAAGGGATTTTGCGCAACTACCCGAAGAGAACTGACATCTGGTCCGTATATATCGATCAAGAGATTAAGCAGAATATCCCGGAGAGAATTCGCGCTTTGTTTGAACGGGCCACGCACTTGGAGCTGAACGCTCGGTCGATGAAGTTCTTATTCAAGAGGTACTTAGAATACGAAAGATCTCACGGTAACACGGAACGAATGACGTACGTGAAGGCGAGAGCGATGGAGTACGTCGAGAGAACGCTAAATAACAATAACGATGAATAGATGAAAGAAATACTACCACTCACGTCAGATATGCGTTCACTGAATCTAATCGTACCCCGTTTTCTTTACAATCAATTTTTTCTATACTCACACTTCACACCATATGCTATATATACTCCACACTTCACTTATTTTTCTCAAACACACGAGCTCTTTTTTCTCTCTCTCCTTTTCGTTTTCTTTTATGCTCTGCGTCGAAGCGTCGCTCATTGCGACGACAAAAGCGACGGCAACGAATCGTCACAAAATGACATCGCTCCTTCGTCGTTCGCTCCGTTGCGGATATCGCTCGTGCGCCGCTAGTTTCAGCGGAAGAGGAGTATACAACGTTCCTCAACAATATGCGACGCCGCTTCTTTTCAACGACGCAAATTATCGAGGAGAGCAACAAGTAAGAAGAAGTAGAACGACGATGGCGCGGGCGGCGTCATCATCATCGACGCTCGACGCCGACCGGGAGGAAGGACACGAAGGCGGAGACGACGGAGAACTATCGATGCGGTCTGTTGGTACTCTTCGAGAGAATAAAAATACGAGCGAAAATGTGTTGGGTACCGTCGTGACTGCGCAAGCCAACTACTTCCGAGTCATCGTGAACCGACGACAGCTTCCCCCGAAAGAGTTGAACCGCGTGCGAGAACAGTTCCAAGCCGCGCGAAAAAAAGCGGAGGAGGCGCAAGCGATGAACGACGTTGAAATCTTAGACGAGAAACTCCGAAAGTTTGACGACGCCGAAGAAGTAGAAGTAGAAGAAGACAACGTCGAGTTGTTGTGCAACTGTCGAGCGCTTTTGAAAAAGATGAAGCAAAAAGTTTTAGTCGGCGATATCGTCACTTTGGACGCTGAAAAGTCAGGAATCGATTGGGTGCAAGGATCTGGAACCATTCATGGCATTGAAAAGAGGAGGAATGAGGGTGGAAACAACTTGGCAATCGCAAACGTCGACGTGACGCTGCTAACATTTTCGTTGTCGCAGCCGCCGTTGGAAGAGAAGCAATTGACGCGTTTTTTAGTCGCGTTTGAATACGCGCGCGTACCTTTTCATCTGGTATTAAATAAGAAGGATCTGATAGAAGAAGAGAGAGTAGAGGAGTGGCGAGAGAAGATGCGAAAGTGGGGATACGACCCAAAATTTATCTCTGTAGCAACTGGGGACGGTATCGATGAGATCGTGAAGGTTATCGGAAGAGGGAAAACCGTCGCTTTGGCTGGACCTTCTGGGGTTGGGAAATCGAGTTTAATAAATCGACTTCGCGCGACGAGCGCTTTGGAATCGGCGCTTTCGGTCGAAAAGAGACAACAAAACGAACACGGGGAAAAATGGAAGAGCGATGCATCCGCACAAGGCGAGGAGGTGAAGATCTCCTTTGTGACGGATTTAGACGTAGAAGGGGGAGGAGGCGGTAAACTAAAAAAAGGCTCGAGATCGGTGGAAAACGAAAAAGCAAGAGAGATTTTAGAATCGGCAGATTTGCAATCGGTGAAACAAGTATCAGCTCGAAGTGGGAGAGGGAAACACACGACTCGACACGTTAGCTTACTTCGCATGAAAGGTGGTAATTTACTCGCCGATACACCCGGGTTTGGATATCCGTCTTTAGAGAGCATGGTTGTTAAAGATGTGGCGCTTTGTTTCCCGGAGATCCGAGACGCTGTTCAACGAGCCGAGGAAGAGCGAGGTGAACGATGCGCATTTACCGATTGTACCCACGTCCACGAGCCAGGGTGTGTAGTCGATGATTCAAATTGGACGCAGGAAAGATTAGATTTATATATGGAGTTGTTAGAGGAAGTCAAGAAACTTGCGGTAAAAGAGAAAGAGGCGGCGTATAAAAGAGAGACGCGCGTGCGAATGAAACAAGCCGCCGGAGGAGCAGATAGAGTAGAGGCAAAACTAGAAACAAAAAGCCATCGAAGGGTGAACAGAAGAACTCATCGCATGGTCACACGAGACGAGCTTCTGATGAATGACGACGAGGAGGAAATTGAAAAGGAACTATAGAAAAAGCTTGATGCAAGTACAAAATATAGCCTGTGCGTGATTTAAATTTTTCCAATTAAAAACACACATCAAATGATGCCAAGAAAGATTGTATTTAATCGCTTTTACCGCGCCGGTAAATGCAATTTTGTTCGTAATAATGTATAATGTTACGCGTTCTTATCGCGAAGACCAGAAGCCTGACTTTTTCTCCTCCTCTTCCTTGCTGCTAGTATCGTTGTTTGTGGCGGTGGTGGTGGTCGTATCGACGTCGTAAGAGCGTCCGTCCCCAATCGCTCGGGCCAGCTGCATCTGCGCCGCTGCCAGCTCTTCTCTCGCGATTAACAACTCTTCTAACGCGGACTTTGTCATTTGTTGTTGCTTAGATAACTCCTTCGCGTACAACACCTTCTCCTTTTGCGTCTCGATCAACTTGGCCGCCAACAAAGTTTGGTTCGTTCTCGTCAACTGCGTCGGCCCCCCGTTGAAGCAGTCTTCGACTAAATACGTCGCATTTTTCGGTAAATCGATAGCTTCTGGTAATACGAGCAAGTTGTTCGCTCCTTCTTGCCACCTCGTCCCGAATATCGAACGCACGAGATATTTGTAGAAAAAAATCCCACCCGGTTGCAACTCCACCTCGCAACTCCACTGTCCGCCTTCTTTGTAGTGCATTGGAATCGCTTTGGCTTCGTCCCAAGCGCCTAACTTCTTATGAGAACCTAATACGAATAAATTTTCACCCCATTTTGTATCATAGTGAACGCTAAAGTTCACCGGCGTCGATTTTGTTCGAGAACCGATCATATCTAACGCGTCTTTGGCATACGGATCGACTTTCAAAATGGATTGATCGATGGAGATGACGTTATTCGCGCTCGACCTCGACGCGGAGGACGTTAACTTTTGATCGGCCGCAGAGATTGACTTCAAAGCGTTCATTTTCCCTTCCGAGGAGACCATTTTCATGAACTGATCTTTATTATCATCGTAATCTTGCGTCAAAGCGTTGATTTTTAAATCTCTTCTTCGATTTGAACCCGAGGAACGAGGACGACGAACGCTAGCCACGGAACAAATTTTCCTCGACGACGAAGAACAAGAAGAAGAAGAAGAGATCGGCGTCGTCGTCGTTGGCGTCCGGATCATTTTAAGGACGGAAGCGGACGGTGAGAATGCGATTTGAGTCATTTCGAATGAGTTGGTGAGTACTCCGAGAGAGCGTTTGTGCGCGCGCCCAAGTACTGTGACGATATTTTGAAACTCGCTTGCGAGTAAGATGTTCTGTGCGTGTGTGTGTCAGTGTGTGGTTTGTCGCTCTTCAATTTTTGGCGGGAAAAAAAAGAAATCGAGAATCGAGCAGCAGCAGCAAAAAGCAGGGAAAGAGGGAGGAAAAAAAGCATCACTCTGCTTTTTTTTCTCCAAGCTCCAAAAAAAACGACAAGACGGATGCCCACCACGAGGACCACCACCACGAGGACCACCACCACCACGACCTCAACGAGAAAAAGGGAAAGGGAACGGAAACAAAACGGTGGTGGCATTGCCGATGGCGTCAAATATTCAATCATCGTTCCGACGTACAACGAACAGCTGAACATTGCCATGCTCATCAGCCTCATCGTGGAAGCGATGGAAGAAAAGGAGGAAACAGCGAGCAAAAGAAAGAGAAGTCAGAAAATATCTTCACCATCATCACCACCACCACCATCACCACCATCACCACCATCACCGCCACCGTTTTACGAAGTCATCGTCGTGGACGACAACTCGCAAGACCAGACGCAGCAAACCATTCGCAAGTTGCAAAAGATTGAAAAGTATCGAGATATCGTGCGACTGAAACCGAGGAAAGGGAAACTAGGTTTAGGATCGGCATACATTCACGGTTTACAGTTTGCGAGAGGTGAGTTTGTGATTATAATGGATGCGGACTTATCGCACAATCCAAAAGCGATTCCTGAGTTTATACGAAAACAAGAGGAAGGAGATTACGACGTCGTCACTGGGACGAGATATCTAGCATCATCATCATCATCATCATCATCATCATCATCATCATCATCTAGAATAACGAATAGCAGTAGAAGTACTAAAGATCAAAAAATCAAAACCGAAGCGGAGGAGGAGTGCGGAGTGTACGGTTGGGATACGAGGAGAAAGTTGACTTCCCGAGTCGCAAACTATCTAGCGCACGTGATGTTGGATCCCGGCGTTTCCGATTTGACTGGATCGTTCCGATTATACCGGAAAACGACCTTCCAAGCGCTTGTAAACTCGATGCAATCGGTCGGGTACGTTTTTCAGATGGAAATCATAGTTCGAGCCAAAAAAGGAGGCTTTAAAGTTGCGGAAGTTCCGATTTCATTCGTTGACAGAGTGTACGGAAGTTCCAAGTTAGGCGCAACCGAAATCATAGGATACCTCAAAGGGTTAGTCAGTTTGTTCATGAGAGTTTAACTGCTCTTTTCAAATAAATAGTGGCTGACAAACCATTCGTTGCCGTCTGAATAGTTGAACAACTCCGAACATGACAAGAAAAACAGTCTCCAATACACGTACCACTTCGTCGTTAGTTCTTTACCGTATGCTTCTCCGATGATGGGCTTGACTGCTTTTCTGTTCGTATCGAACTTTCTCAACCAGTCCTCGCACGTCTTACTGTAGTGCTTACCGTTTACTCGCCACTGTGTTTTTAAATGCAACTTATTCGTCGTGAAATACGCAAACATCCGCTCGCTCGGCATCGTTCCACCGGAAAAGAAATACTTACTCATCCAATCGGATTCGTCCTCGGCGATGAAATGGAACGGATACGTTTTGTGCGCGAAAATATGTAAAAACATCTTCGCTTCTCCGCTAGATTTCAGCCACTGTTCGCACCGACCAAACAACACCTCGTAATTCTTCATGTGCTCGAAGCATTCTATAGATACGATTCGATCGTAGGAGTTTTTCCCTAAAGGTGGCTTGAAGACGTTCAAATCTTGCGTAATGATTTGCAAGTTTGTGATGTTCCTCTCTCGCGCGCGAGAGTCGATGAACTCTTTCTGCGTCTTACTATTCGACACGGCGGTTATTCGCGAGTTAGGATATTTTTCCGCCAAGAAGATCGACAAAGAACCCCATCCGCACCCTAATTCTAAAACCTCTTGACCATCTTTAAACTCGCCTCGTTCGCAATACAGCTCCATCATCTTCACCTCGGCTTCGTTTAAACTCCTCCTCGACGTCGACGACGACGACCACCACCACAACTTGCTGAACTTTTTCTCTTTGTCGTCGTCGTCGTATAAACAGCAACTATACTTTAGCCTTGAGCCGAGGCAGTGCAAATACAATTCCGTCGGTACTTCGTAGTGCTGCTCATTCGCTAAATCCGTCTCTACTGCCACGGCTTTGGTTTTCAGCCCTCGAATGAAATCCATCTCATACTGCAACTCTTCTTCGTTCGTTCGAAAGGATCCCAAACATTTCGTTCTCAAATTGTAACGAATGCCGGCTCGTAAGATGAGATCGGGAACCAAGTTCTTCTCCACAAAGTACTCGAGAAAAACGCGGTAGAAAATTCGAAAAAGAGCGTGGCGGAGAGATTGAAGTGTCGTCGTCATCTCTCTCGAATCACAAAAAATTGAGACCCCTCCTCTTCCCACGTGCTGTGTGTGAAATGTGTGCGCGAGTTTTTTTTTGAAGCACTGTGAAGGGAAGAAACTACGTAACCAGTTTATTGGAAAGAAAGAAAAGGCACCCCCCCCTTCCACACAATTATATAAATTAAGAACACAACACACACGTAAGTCTCTCTCTCTTCCTCTCTTCCTCTCTTCCTCTCTTCCGAACAACAAACGAACGAACGAAAAAGAGGACGATGAGAGACGCCGCGTGGCAAAGTCGAATCGACGAGCTGGAACAGCTTTTAAGAGAAGCAGAGGAGAAAGTGAACGAACGAGATGTAACCGCGACGACAACGACGACGTTGGCAACGGCGGCAAAGAGAAGAGAAAGTGGACGACATAGCAGCAGCAGCAGCAGCAGCAGCAGCAGCAATAGTACCAGTAGGAGTAGTATAAGTAGTATAAGTAGTGATATGAAAAACAATAACAGCAGATTGACGGCCGAAGGTCGGCGAAAACTGACCACGTTTGCAGCCAAGTTGAGCGAGTTGTCCTCGGCGTTAAGAACGAATACAACAACAAGTGGCGAAGGGAATCAAAACAACACTGCAAACTCAGCGATGGTAATGAGAAGCAGAGTTGCGACGATTGAGCAGTTGCGAGTGCGTGGAGAAGCCGCTTTACTCAAGTTAAATGCTACGCCAGATACAAACGCACCGACGATGACAAAGAGCAGTGCGTCGGCGACAACGATGTTACCGCTGGCGGAAGAAGAGGAAGAAGGAGATCAAGAAGAATTGACGACGTTGTTGCAGTTTCAACGCCAAGTGTTGCAAGAACAGGACGAGGAATTGACGGATCTGTCCAATCACGTCACTAGAACTAAACATATAGCCATAGCAGTCGGTGAGGAATTAGATTTACACACGCGTTTATTGGATGACTTTGACGACGAGGTTGAACACACGGCTGGAAATTTAAAGAGAATAGCATCCTCGGCGCGACGATTGTTTGAACGCATCGGTAAGAGTAATTTCTCGCTAGGATGTTGTCTAGCCTTGCTCGTATTCATGCTAGTCATTCTCATCGCATTGTCTATCTTAAAAGTCGAAGGCAAGTTTAATCCAGTATTTACGTAGGTGAGGATTTCTTCAGAGTTTTGAGTTGACACGTTGCGATGTGTAAAGTGCATTCTTATTTTACTACTCAGATAATTCGCCGTAATCGGTGAAACCATCATCTACTACTGGTACTTTATTTGCTTTGATCGGCATCTTTGATACCTTCGCCTTCGTCGCATCTGCTCCTAATTTTTCCTCTTTTACTGTTGCCGCCATTTTCCGGCGAGGCACGCTGCGTTCGATTGTTTGCTTCCAATCATTTACTTCGAGCTGCGTGACTAGAATCTCAAAGCACTGGTTCACGGTCAATACCGAAGAACTCTTCATTTGAGGAAAGTCGTTGATGGGAAGCCGCGCGTGTCTAATCCCAAGCGCTTCGGCTTTCTGTAACGTTTTCAGCTTGTGTCTATTTCTATCGATGAACCCACCGATGATGTATACATCGTTTTCATTGAGAGTTGAAACTTCAAACGGCGAGTCGGCCGTGAGGTAGACTAAATCCTTTTTACGTCTCGAAAAGAAAGATTTGTCGTCGCAACACTCAGTATTCTTTGCTTCGTCGTCATTCGTCTCCCGCTTTTCAATCTCAAAGAGAAGAGAATTATCGTGCGTATAAACGCCTTGCCAGTTTTCAAAGCCATCGATCTTCTCTCGCAAGTCGCGTGATGTACCCTTTCCGTTCATACTAGTGAAGTGTAATCTCGTCGATACTTTCGCTTTCTTGTTCACCGCGTAACAAATTCTTATCTGCTTTACCATCGATTGCTTTTCCGCCGGGGTCATGATGTCGTCAAAATCTAAATCGATAACAATATTCTGTTTGGCGTTTGCAAACTTCTTTTTTATTTCTTTTTCCTTGTTTTGTGCTTCTTTAAGCTTCTCACTCTTCTTTCGAAAGGCTTCTTTCCGCCACGCTTCTCGCTCATCCGTCGACATTTTCTCCAGCATTTCGTCAATCTCTCGCTTTCTTTTTAACTTGTTTGATTTTTGTTCCATCTTTTCCCTCTCCTTTCGCGAAAGTTTTGCTGCTCTGTTAAAAAGCATTCGCTTCAACTTTTTCTGTTGCCGATGCGAGAGTTTTTTCCCTTCTTCTCCTTCTCCTTCTTCTTCTTCTTCTTTTCCTTGTTCTTCTTCTTTTCTTTCTTCTTTCTTCGCCTCACGTATTCCCTGTTGCCGCACTGACGACGCCGTCAGCGATGGATTCGATTCTATCATCGTCGTTTTCGTCGCCGTCCTCGAGAGCACCTTCTTCTTTCTTCTTTTATTTTATAACTACCCGAGAGCAAGCGTAGAAAAAAAATCTGCCGAAATGGATAGATGGATAGGAAAGGAAAAAGATGCGAAATAGTTCAATAAAACTCTTCACGCTCTTACCAAGCTTTGAATGACCAGAAATGGCCCCAAATGACAAGAAATAGCACGAAAATGACGACACGAGTAGTGATGATAAGATAACGATGATGACATTGTGCTAGAAATAAAATCTTAAATTAACAAAACTTCCACCTATTTTCACAGTTGACGCACGTCACAAACGTCGTCATCGGTTCATCCGCCGACCTCGTTTGCAACTGGTAGAAAGTACACGCTCTTTGTCCGCATTTTCCGCACTTGAACGCCGTCGTTGAAGCTTCTTTTCTTTGGCCCCTAACGGCCTCTGCTTCTGCGTGCTCCCGAATAGACTGATTTGCCGCGCGTCGTTCGTCTGAACCTAACTCTTCGCTCGATAAATCGATCAAAGTTGTCGCGTCAATCTCTCTCTTTGCAATCGCTCTCCTCAAATCTGGATTTTTGGGATCCTTCATGTTGAAAGCCAGCTGTCGCAACTTTGCTTTGTACTCTTTACCTAAATCTTTCCATTTCCCGCTCATGGCGTCTTCAACTTCTTCCACTATTCGCGCCAGAGATGTTATGGAGATATCTTCGCATTTCCCTTCGCAGTGCGCTAAAGCTAAACCGTACGCTATGACCTCGCGGGAACGATCACGAGTGGCATTGTTTGTTCGCTCTACTTTACTTGCGATGGTGCGTTGCACTTGCTCGATCGCAGTCCCTTCGCCATTCTCTGTGGTCGTTTTTTCCTTCTCCTCTTCCTTCTCTTCTTTCTTCTTCTTTTCTTCTATGTTTTCGTTACTTTTTGAAGCATCAGCTGCAGCCGTCGTCGTCGTCGTCGTCGTCGTCGTCGTCGTCGTCGTTGTTTTAGAATCAGTACCGCTCCTGGTACTCTTGGCGACGATAATCTTCGTCCACGCGTCTTTACATTCCTTCGCTTTCCTTTTCACCGCTTCGCTCTTTGCTTTTTTCCGTAAAGTGCTGATTAATTTCCCGCACGCCGCAAACTTTGCGCTCGTGAAATCGAACGCGTCGATCGGCGTCGACTCCAATTGGAGTAGAATTTCCACCGCTCTTTCCTCGTTTTCATTCTCGTCTTCTTTCACCGCCTTCTCGACTAAACCGAGGAGTTCCTCGATATTCATCTTCTCTCGAGGTTAAAGGCGATCAAGGGTGGATTGTTGTTATTCTCGTTATAATCGAACCACGCGCTTTCTTTGTCAAGTGAGAAGGTATTTTTTATATAGTTTGAGGAGCTTGGAACAGAAAACTGTTTTGTTTGTTGTTCACGACGCAGAGAGAGAAGATGAGAAGTTTGGAAGTTAACTTCTTCGTCACTCAGTCAGTCTCTCTTCCACGCGAAGAACGCGTACCGCCGCGCGCGAAGGAAAAAAAGAAAGCAAGCAGAACTGCTCGCGTTTCCTTCTCTATCGCTTCTTTAAAAATATAACGCTCCCGATGCTTTCTTCGATACAGATAGTCTCGAAAGAAGACGCCGACGTTGAAAGAAGAGAAATCTCCGACTCTAAGAAGACGAGAAACAAAGAAAAGAAGAAGAGCAAAGAGAAGAAGAAGAAAAAGAAGAGCAAAGAGAGGAAAAAGGCGAAAAAGAACAGAGAAGGGAAGAATGGTGACGATGACACAGACACGGAAGACTCGGACGAAGAGCAAGATCGACGGGGAGATCAACGAGGAGTCGATGTAGTTTCTGAAAGTTTTCACCAGGCAACGAGAAGAGATGAAAATAGAATAGCAGATGGTCTCTTCTCGTCAAAAGAAGTAAAAGAAAAAGAGGAAAAAGAAGAAGGAGAAGGAGATAAAGACAAAGACGGTTTCTTCTCCCAAGCTCTTCTCTCTTCGGACGTGACTAAAAAAGACGCCAAAAGTAAGACGCAAATCGAGCGTGAACGTGAGGAAGAGCGCGTTCGAGAAGTGTGTGCTTCGCGCGAATTGGCGGGAAAAAATGTGCAAAATGAAGCAGAACCAGTTGGTGTTGGCGATGGTGGCGCTAGTTGGCGATTGAAAGCGTTGAGAAGAGCGAAAGAGCGGGCAGAGAAAGAGGGTCGGAACCTAGAGGAAGAAGTACAAAATCGCTTCGGTTCTGTTCGTCAACTCGTTTCAGGGATAAATGGAAAAGCAGCGCATGGTAGGTCGCACTTGCATGCAAAGTATGAAAGAAGAGGAACAGATGGCAGAAAAGGAGGATTGAAGAAGAATTACAACAACGACGACAACGGCAGCGATGATCTCGTCAAATCCTCGCTTCGAGAGGCTAGCATTCACCACAACAACGCAGATGGTGATATTAATGAGAATATTTCGGCATCATTCAACGCTTACGCCTCGGACGGTTCCTTCATGGACTCCTTTAATAGACAGAAAGTACACGAAGAGAAATTTCAGCAGGAACGAAATTCATCGCAGAAAAGAGAGAGCAATACGAGCGCGTTCACCAAATCGGACGACGTTCGTTTGAATCCATCTTCCACGAACCTTTCTGCAGCTCAAATGCTTCGCTCGCGTTTATCCGGCGGTAAAAAAGCTACGACAGGAAAGGAGGAAGAAAACGTAAGTTTACCTCTCGTGACTGAAGATGGCAGAGCAATGCCCGGGGTCTTTGGAAGGCCAACATCGCACAAAACAGAACAAGATAATTTTAAGAAGCCAAAGCAGACGCAAATGTACGATGGAGATCGATCCGGTGATAAAGTGCGATATTATCAGAACGACGATGCTTCGCTGCGCGACTTGGTTGCTCAGGAAAAACACGGCGGCGACAAATTGTATGGGAATTATGATGCAAATGCGGCGGACAACATTGCGAGAAAGCGAAAGTTTAAGGAATCAGACATGAACGTCGACGATGAATACGATCACGATATAGGTATTGAAATGTATGAAAGCAGAAGAACAAAAATGAGTCTCGCGAAGCAACAGCAAAAAGCAAAGCAGGATTCTATTCGAGACTTTCAACAGAGTAAACGCGTTCAGTTAAGATGTTTATTCTGCGAAGACTCTGAGAATATGCCGCGAAACATGCAGATAGCGCACGGTTACCACACCCTTTTGATGCTAGCACCAGTTGGAAGACTTGTTCCTGGCCACTGCGTGATAGCACCAAAAGCGCACTCACGTAGCACGAGACAGGTTGACGAAGACGTTTGGGAAGAGATACGGAACTTTAAAAAGTGCCTGGTGAAAATGTTTGTCGCGCAAGGGAAAGAGTGCTGCTTTATTGAAACGGCTATGCATCTCAACTCACCTTCAAATTGGCATCATGCTGTCGTGGAATGTATTCCGTTGGAGTCGAGTATGATGGCAAAAGCGCGCATGTATTTCAAAAAAGCCTTGGACGAGTCGGAGTCAGAGTGGTCTCAACACAACTCCAAAAAATGCTTAGAGATGAAACCGCCAAAAAATTTGAAGACGAGCATCCCAGAAAATTTCCCCTATTTCGTTGTTGAATTCAACATGAGCGGAGGTTACCTGCATGCGATTGACGACGAGTCTCGTTGGAGTCGCGATTTTGGTCGCGACGTCTTGAGTGGTCTTTTGGAAAAAATTTCTTCTTCGAAAAAAGCAAAGTTGGCTCCCGGACTCGTCGAAAAAGAAAAACACGAATTTCTCTCCAACTTTCGAGAGTACGATTGGACGCGAGCGCTCGTGTAAAAGGAATTCTTCTTCTGTGATGTACCACACACACATGCATGAAGTGTACTTAAAAATCTTATTTAAAAAAAAATTGTAAGTCACGAGAATGTATAAGAGCTCCTGTTTTGGAAGTCTCTCTCTCTCTCATCTCTAGTAAAATCCGCTTATTCCTCCTTTCTTATTGTATTTCACCTTTTATCAAAAGTTAGTTTTTCCTCGCTCGTTCACAAAACAAGACAAACGTATTCTTCGCTGAAATACTTTCTCACGACTTTTTCTGGCGTGTGTGTTTTATTTCTTTTCTGTCATCCTCTTCTCGTTCTCAGAAGAAAAGACTATCGTAGAAGATGGATGCCTTTGACCATAAAAAACGCCGGCCGCGTGTGAAAATAAATCAGAGAAGAATACATTTTGAGAAAGTACAAGTGATAATAGTATGTACATCACGGGGGAGAGAGTACAGTATGTATTTTCATATTAGGTGAGGGGTTGGGGGGGAGTATTTCTTTTTCAAAAAGAAATAACACATTTAAGCTACAGAGGATGAACCTCAAAAGATCCTGACAGCAAGGTCAGTCTACTTTGTACAGTACCTCGTAGCATGTTTAAGTCGTCTGCAAAGAATGTATCTGCCAACCGTTCAAAATTGCGATTTGCAATGGTATTC
>Ga0181598_1000551_pt1 | contig 37287 bp, 27 predicted proteins | sample 041ome_4_FD_153295 | JGI IMG/M metagenome (GOLD analysis project Ga0181598, IMG submission 153295) | Coastal salt marsh microbial communities from the Groves Creek Marsh, Skidaway Island, Georgia - 041404US metaG (spades assembly) | ecosystem: Environmental > Aquatic > Marine > Intertidal zone >... | reverse complement strand
TCGAAGAAAAGAAAAGAGGAGATCCCAAACCAAAAAATTTTCCCGGCCACCGCCCGGGGCGGCCAAAAAAAAAAAGATACGGTTGGAACCACGAAAGAAACGAACCAAAAAATAAAAAATTCATAAGCGCGTGCAAATCGTCGTCACAACCAAAACACACGTTTAAGCGAAATTATGTTTGCATTGCAAAGCTCTACTTTCACCGGCGCGAGAGTTGTCTCGGCGAAATCCGCCAAGACGACCCGAAGGTGAGGATTATTTTGTCGCGATATCGGTGGATTTTCGGAAACATACGCGCGCGACATTTTTTTGGTTTTTCTCTCCACACACTCGTTTTGTATCATATTTTCTCCCCCAGCATGATGATGATGAGAGGAGGAACTCCTCCTCTCTTCGTGGTTATTTGTCGTCGTCTTGCGAACGAGAAAGGCAGCACGAATCATCATCGGGGAGATTAACTTCTCTTGTTGGATTTTCTGCGTCGTGATTATTATTATCGCTCTGAGTTTTATGTATATCTTTATACGCCGAAGAGACGCTGACCAAAATTCTTTCTTTCTCTCGTGTGATGAACCAAAACACCCGAAAAAAAACAACCAAAAACACCACAGATCGGCCTCTAAAATCTCCGCGAAATACGGCGATGAATCCGTGTACTTCGACCTCGGCGACGTCGAATCCACGACTGGCTCCTGGGACGTGTACGGCGTCGAGTCTACGGCGAGATATCCGGACCAACAGGCTAAGTTTTTCGAAAACGCGGCTCAAGGTTTAGGCCGAAGAGAAGCGATGTACTCCTTCTTGGCGTTGAGTGGCGGCGCGGCGTGCTTGGTCTTTGGCGGTAAGGGTTCCAAGGACGCGAAGTTGCCGATCACGATTGGCCCGCAAAAGGAACCGGTGAAGGGCCCGAGAGATCGTCTTTAAATCGGAGCTCGTTTTAAAACGCGGATATTAATCATCAAAAGCTAATATATAATATACTAAATTTAAAAATGACATCACTTTTGAAAATAATCTCGTTTCTCTCGTTTTCTCGCCGCTGCTGCTGCTGCTATCACTTACTACTACCGTCATCACAACTCCTCGTGAGTGCCTTTTTCAAACGCGCGCTGAATATCTTTCACGAGGTGTTTGAACTCGTCCGAATCTTCCGGATGATTCTTTTCGTGCGATTTCAAATCGACCTCAAAGTCAATCGACTTGAACGCGTTTCTAAACGCGTCGTCTTTGCTATCTATCATCGCCAACGCCAAGTTTGCGCTCGCCTCTCGTTCGCTCGCGTTTGGCGAATTGAAACGCATTTGCACCTGTATCGCCGCCTTCTCGATCGCTATCCAATCGTCTTTAAACAAATTTGCCATCAGCTGCGTCTCTTCGTCGTTGTTGTAATCTCTGTGCTTCGCGTTGATCACGATGTCGCTCAAAAAATTCGCCGTCCTCGTCCACACCGCGTCGCCGATGACTGATTTCGGTGCCATCAACGAGCTCTTGAATAAATATTTCGCGTGGCTCAGCTTTCCTCGCATGACGTCTTCGCCGTTGAACAAGTAGTCGCTCCTCAACCGTTTCACGTTCCTCGTCAACGACGTCAACGCAAACAAACACTTCTTCGCGACGACTTCGTCCTTCTTCTCAAACGCCAACGACGTCGCGTTCAAAAGCACCGACACCGCGTTGAACTCATCCGCGGCAATCTCCTGAATCTTCTCGTAATTACTCGTCAACGTCGCGAACACCTGGCACGCCTGCGCTCTCACCTCCGTCACTTCGCCCTCGTTCTCCACCACCATCAACAGCGGCTTCAATCCGAGTATCGTGTGAAAATCAAACGCCAAATCGATTTGCGCCACCATATCGTCCAATCGCTCCAACGCTCTCACCCTATCCCTGGCATCTAAACTCCCATCCGTGAATATCTCGACGATTTCTTTCAAAATCTCCACCTCCGACGGGTGCATGGCCATCTGATCCAACATCTCGCGCACGTTTTTCGCTTTTTCCAACAGTTCCTCCGAAGTCCACTTCTTTTTTCTGACGATGTTCTTCTTCTCTTTCGTGTCATCAAAGTCGTCGTCATCGTTATTAATATCATCACCATCATCGCCGAGGAGCAGCGTCTCTCTCTTCCGCATCTCCTCCGCCATGGAACGCAACGTCTCCCGGTCTGAATTCTGTATCGCCCAATCGAAGAGTTGCGATAACGTCTCCGGGTTTTCGCGGAACGTTTCGTCCAAATCTGATAATTCTTCTTCGACCGTCGTCGACTTCATCGCCGGCGCGACGACGGTGCCGTCCACTTTTTCTTCTTCCGAGAAACCTTCCGAGAAAAAAAAGAGCGACGACGACGACGAGAGGAAGAGAACCGCGAGGCAGAGGAGGAGGAGACGTCTTTTGTTCGCCATTTCTATGTTATGTATGTTTGTGATAAAAAGCGCGTAAAAAGTGAAGAGATGTCGTTAGAAAAAATGACGTTTTTGCATCATCGAAAAGAGAGATAAAACAAAAGGAACATAATGTTTAGGAAAGCGTGGCGAACGCTGCCTTGGATTCCAGTCCTGTGGACCGTGGACGACGCGGTCGTTTCCGCGCGGAAAATCGATCGAGCGCGGTGCGGCGTCGTTCTCGAAGGAGAGGGAGAAGAAGAAGAAGAAGATTTAATAAAAAGCGAATTGGAATCGGAAACGAAAAGAATTGGTGGAAAAAGAGAACGCGACGTCGTCTACGCGGTGCTGGATAAAGTGTCCTACCGGTACGAGGACGTGGCGAGGGGCGACGCGGTGTGCGTGCCGAGACCCGGGAGTAGTGGGGGTTTTAATTCGTTTTCGTCGTCGTCCTTATTGGAGGTGCAAAGAGTGGTGGCTTTGGAAAACGACCTCGTCGCGTGGAAGACAAAGACTCGAAAGAACACGAAGAGAGGAAGAGAAGAAGAAAAGGAGGAGTCGAGAGACGCGACGGTACCAAAAGGACACTGTTTCATAGCGAGCGAAAACGAGAACGTCGAACACGTTGGTATCGTACCGATTGCGTTGATTGAAGCGAAGGTTCGGTACGCGGTGGTGTTTGATGGAGGCGCGGCGCGCGTGCGCGCGACGAACGCGCGCGCAAAGAAAGAGGAGGAAGAGGAAGAGAGCCGAGGAGGGAAGGTTGTCGTGAGGAGGAGGTATTTCTAGCCAAGCCGAAGAACGCGCATTCTAAATAGCACGATTTGTAACAAAAGCAGCAGCAGCAGCAAACGCAAACGAACGACAAGGACTACTCTCTTTTCTAAAAGTCAATCACAGGCGGCGGAAACCTTTCGACCAAGACGTTCAAATCCAACGCGACGCCGTTCTCTTCAACTCTCATGTTTCGATATCTCAACTTTGTGCCCATCAAATCGAGCTCGAGCGTTTCGAAAAATCGCTTCACTCGCTCCGCCTGTTCGATATTGTTATTACTACTATTAGTAGTATTGCTACCATCGCTCACGTCGACAACCTCTACCCGCTCGTCTTCTTCCGACGCCGGTTGCATTCGAAACGCTCGCACCGCGTTTCGGTCCTCGTCGAACTTCGCCTTCAACACCAACGCCGCCGCGTCTCGTCTCGGTGCCTCGTCCTCAAACGTCAGCCGCGCTCGACGCAACGCCTCGTTCGTCAGAGGATGTTTCAAAAAGTTCCTAAAATCTTCGAAACTCATGAACAGTTTCGCCCGTCCTCGTCCTCCGGGTTTTCGAATCTCTATCCGACCAGTCGAGACTATTTTCGAGTAATCCACGCCGACTTCCCCGACTGAAACGTCCAAAGCTTTGCACGTCAAACGCTTCCTGCTCGACCAATCCGTGCCTTTAATCTGCACCTGACGCACTTTACCTCGCGTCAACGCTTCAAAATCATCTGAATTCACGGCGACGACGACGGAGGTTTGCGTTTTCAGGTTGAACTTGAGGATGTTTGCCGCGACGGTTTCGATGAGTTTCGCGGTGGATGTGTTCGATGATTTGACTTCGTACTCGTCGTCGGCGGCGGTGGCGGCGAAAGCGGTGAAAGCGCGACGACTTTGAGAACGAGAAATATGGATTTCTGCGCCGCGCGTGGAACTCTTCTTGTTCTTATTAAAGAAACACGGGGCGCAGCACCGCGCAGATGACGACATCTCACAAACGAGAGAGTTTCGCACTCGTATCTTTCAAATTGTCTTGAAGATGTCTGGAAGTTGTCCGTGCCAGAATATATTTTACCTTCACGAAGAAACAAAAGGGTACTTTCTCCCTTACATATAGTAGCACGTGTCTCCGATAAACTCCCTATTTCGGAACGCGCGACGATGATTGGCTATCTGCGCGACTCCAACAAGTATTGCAGGCGTTTTTTATAATGTTTCTTCAACAGAAGGTGTCTCAACAAAAACGTAGAGAAGGCGTTGGGATCGCGCCTCCGTTCTTGTTCTAGATATTCCATGAAGTTAACGAACCTATAAAAACGACGCCGACGTTCCAAAAGACGGAGCTGCTCTTTCAGTATTGATCCTTCTTTTCTCTGCCCCCCCATGATGGCGAGATCGTGTTTGGGAGTTTCAGAGCTTTTACAACTACTACGCGAAAGACTCATCAAGTTCGAAAGAAATACGTTTAACGGTAAAGTTCTCGGGAAAAACAGAAGGGTGGAATTTTTGTCGAAAAATCGAAAAAATTCCTCTGGTTTTCCCCTAAAAATAATACTGGGGACTTAAAACAAACAACGTTTAATAAAAAAGATTGTGATTTTATGTACTCTAATTACCATTTACCCCCCTCTCTATGTTATGAATCATATATCGTGTGTAGTCATCGTTTCCTTTCGTCATTTAGAGCGGAACGACCTTCTCCCAGGTGAAGATGTTGAGGTCGTCTTCTCTGCCAAAGTGACCGTACGCCGCGGTGGTTTGGTATCTCTTGTTACCGCCTCTCTTCAAGTCCAAGTTCTTGCCAATCATCCCCGGTCTGAAGTCAAACGCGGCTTCAACCTTCTTCAAGATTTCAGCGTCGGAGATTTTGCCGGTGCCGTAGGTGTCGATGTGGACGGACAACGGCTTGGCGACGCCGATGGCGTACGAGATTTGCATCAAGCATCTTCTCGCGAGGCCGGCGGCGACGACGGACTTGGCCGCTTGTCTGGCAATGTACGCTCCGGAGCGATCGACCTTGGTCGGATCCTTACCGGAGAAGGCACCACCACCGTGCGCACCCCAACCCCCGTAGGTGTCGATGATGATCTTTCTGCCAGTCAAACCGGCGTCGCCATCCGGACCGCCGATGACGAAGCGTCCAGACGGGTTCAAGTGGTAGATGGTCTTGTCGTCCAAGTACTTTTCCGGGATGACCTTCTTGATGACTTCGTTCATCAAGTCTTCTGCAATCTTTTCGTTCGTGACGCCTTCCTTGTGTTGCGTGGAGATCAACACGGTGTGGACGCGGAGCGGGACCATGGCGCCGTTGTCGTTCTTGTATTCGATGGTGACTTGCGTCTTACCGTCCGGCAACACCCACGGGCAGGTGCCGTCCTTTCTGACGACGGTCAATCTGTGACCCAATCTGTGCGCCAAGACCAAAGTCAACGGCATCAAAGATTCGTGCTCGTCGGTGGCGTAACCAAACATGATACCTTGGTCACCGGCGCCGATGTCTTCCAACGCCTTGGTGCCCATACCGTGGACGCCTTGGCCGATATCCGGCGATTGCTCGTGCAAGCGAACCAAAACTTCGCAAGTGTTACCGTTCAAGCCATCTTCTTCGGAGTTGAAGCCGATGTCCTTGCAGACTTGTCTCACGACCGCTTCGTAGTCAACCTTGGCGGTGGTGGTGATTTCACCGAAAACCATCACCATGTTCGTCTTGGTGGCGGTTTCGCAGGCAACTTTAGCGTCCGGATCTTGGGCCAAGATGGCATCCAAGACGCCATCGGAGACTTGATCGGCGAGTTTGTCCGGGTGACCCTCGTTGACGGACTCGGACGTGAAGAGAAAGTTTTCAATCTTTTGAGACATTTTTATCTGTTTTTTTGGTGATGCGTGAGAAAAGAAGAGTTACGTTAGTATCTCTGATGATGAATTTGCGTCGAGAGATCATCAACTTTTTTAGCCAAAACCGACGGCTCTTATTAAAAGTCACCTCGGATGATGATTTTTCCAAGCGACACGCGCGATTTACACGCGCTCAAACACCGATGAAAAATGTGTATTAACGCGATCCGCATCAAAAACGATAAAAAAGAAACTCTGCGCATCCATTTTGAGGAAAAAATGTCGCGCTTGAAGCTCGCGTTCGGAGCCGTCGCCGCGATGATTTTTTAAGCGCCACCACCACTCGATGATGATGATGCACACAAAATTTTTGTTCTTTTTTTTCGCGGTAAAAATCGAAACGCAATTCGCGGCAATAACTATCAAACGCGAACTGCGAATCGAGCGAACGGGTTGAAATCTCGGTCGAACGTGGTACACGCCGCCGAATGCGAGTGAGAAATCGTACCTTTTTCTTGTCTTAGCGTGTGTGTGAATGTGTAGTTTGTGCGTAAAAAAGTAACGCGATGGGGATGGTTCTTCTCTTTTTTTTTTCGAAAATTTTTTCTTTTCCCTTGTTCGCGTCGTAGCCAAAAAAAAGAAGTAAGCTTCTAGTCGAACCCCTTAACCGCTCGGGCAACTCCGCGCGACGAGAGAAGACTCTCGACGATTCTCGGTGAGAGAGCAAACGCGGAGTGCAGGATTTGAACCTACGCACGAATTTCGTATTCGATGACCGCTTACGCGTGTTTAGCGAGTACATTTACCGCTAAAGGCACGTTTTTGTAGACCCTGACAGGACAATAAATTAGTTATAAGTACTAACAACAAATTTAGGGTTTCGAAAAAAAAGAGAAAAAAACACGTATCGAACGCGTTTTTTTTTGTTTTCTTTCTTCTTTATTTTAACCGAAAATGGCCCCTTAACGCGCGCGGGGAAAATACCATAAAGCGTCGCGAACGACTGCCACCACCAACCACTTTGAGAGAGAGGTCGCGTGCAAACAACAACAGAACCTCTCTCCTCGTTAATTGGAGAAAAAAGAAAGAATTTTTTGAGTTTTTTGTGCTTCTTCTTCTTGTTGACTTTCTTTCCTCATTCATTCTTGAGAGTGTTCATTAAAAGGAGAACGATAAAATGGGGAACATTATATCCTGGGAGGCGCGAAGGGAGGAGAATAGGGAGAGAGAAAAAGCTTTAGTTTTGGAGCTTTGTGCGAATTTGGAGCGGTTGATGCGACCGACGGAGTTATGGACGGGATTGGTGACGCATCACAAGGATATTTTTGTCTCGCATGTGATTTCGAAATTGAATACGACAGATCGGTGGTTCTTTGCAAATGCGAATAGTGAGAGTCAGGGTGTGCTTTTGTACGCCGGAGTAAACGTATCGGAATTACATTACGCTATTAACGAATGTTCATCGATTTCGACGTTGGAATTTGTGTGGAATCACGCGCCCTGGGGTGAGATAGATGGTAGTGGAAGTGTGGTAGATCAAGCCTCGTTTTGCTCGGGAGTTGCTTGCACGAACAAACTCGAGTTGCTCAAGTGGGCGAGAGAAGTGAAACAGTGCGAGTGGAATGAAAGGACGATTACTGTGGCAGTATTTAAAGGTAATCTCGAGATATTGGAGTACTGTTTCTCTAACGATTGCCCGTATGATGAAAGAACGTCGTGCTTTCAAGCTGCTATCAAAGGACACCTCGACTGTCTTCGATTTCTTTTCGACAAAGTGAAACCTTCGCGAGATACGGAAAAAGCAGTGGCAATACAAGCGGCAGGATATGGTCACTTAGACATCTTGAAATATCTTGTTGAAGAAAGAAAGATAACTCATATGGCAAAGATCGAATGCCTGCTAAACGCTGCAATGTATGGCCGACTCGATTGCCTCAACTACTTAGTCGAAGAGGTGAAAGTGCTTCTTCGCAACTGGCGATACGTCGCGTACGCTCGTTACCACGAACAACCCCACTGCGTAAACTACTTGCTCGAAAAAGGGTGCCCAGAACCAACGGACGAAGAATACGTTAGGTTTGTCGAGAGACAACAACAACACGAAGAAGATAGCGACTGAGCAGAAAGACAGAGAGAGAGAGAGAAAGCGATTTTTTTCCTTGAAATTTTCACCCATTTCCACACAAAAGACACCAACTTCGCTTCACGTCAAACACACCTACTAATAAATAAATAATGTTTGCGACGACCAAGAAGAGTTTTATTACGACTGACGCGAACGCTTTTGGTGGTGGAACGCTGCTGTTGTCCTCGCACCAATTTCAAAGTCACCTCTCTCTTCTCTCGCGTTTTCGTTAAAAGAAAAAAAAGAAAATGGAAGACGACGACGACGGGAAGGAAATGCGCGACTACGAGTTTGACGTCTCCGGGATGTCCTGCGACCGGTGCGCGATGTGGGTGACCGAAGCGATCGAGAAGAACGTGGAGCGCGTGGTGAACGTGCGAGTGAATTCGGTTGAAAAAGATGCGAAGAGGAACGTCGTCGTGAGCGTTTTGATGTCGCCCGAGGAGGAGGAAGATGAGGAGGAGGAGAAGACGACTGTTGTTGCTGTTGTTAAGGAGAACGTCGTTCGAGCGTTGGAGCTGGCCGGGTACGGATGCGTCGAAAGTAATGATAAAAGTACGACAACAAATTTGAACGATGATGCAGAAGAAAGAGACGGAGAAAGAGAGAAGTTAATATTGAGCAGGAATTCGGCGTCCTCGTCTTCGTTCACGCAACAACAAAAGCAACGAAGAACAACAAAAACGTACCACTTCAACGTGGAAGGCATGACGTGCGCGTCGTGCGTTTCCGCGGTAGAAAACGCGATAAAAGCATTACCAACGTTTGAAGACGACGTGGAATCGTTTTCAGTCAACTTGCTGAGCGAATCCGCGACCGTCGTGGTCGCGAGCGACTCGATGTTGAAACCAGACGACATCGCGAATGAAATTTCAGATTTCGGTTTCGACGCCGCGGTGTCGAAACCAGACGCGATGAAGTTCAACGTTTCCGGCATGGTGTGCCAATCGTGTCCGCCACGAATTGAGAATGCCATTTCAAAACGGTTCCCCCCTGGCGATGTGGTTTCTGTCTCCGCGTCGGAACTGTTGGAAAAAGTGGTGGTTGAATTGAAACCGGGCACGTCCGTAGGCGCCAGGGATATTTTATACGCCATTCAAAGTCTCGGGTACGGTTGCGAAATATGGAACGAAGACGAAAACGGCGGCGGTAAAGAAGGAGAGAGAAAATCAAAACTCGTCGAGCGAAAATACAAGAAGCAGTTTTTACTCTCCGTGCCGCTGGCGTTGCCGTTGCTTTTGATGATGATTGTGTTTGATCCAATCGACGAGACGAAAGCTTTCTTCATGCAAAAAGTGGACGGCACGCGAGTTTCGTTGATGTGGATCATGTCGTGGATATTAGCGACGCCGGCGCAATTTATTCTCGGGTACCAATTCTACGCGCGCGCGTTTGCGGCGTTGAAACACAAAACCGCCACCATGGATACGCTCATCGCCATGGGCACGTCCGCCGCGTATTTTTATTCCGTCTACGTCGTCTTGAAAAACGCTTTAAATCCGCCCGACGATAAAATGGGGGAGCACGACGACCACGACGAAAAGGAAGACGCGATATTTTTCGAAACGTCCACGGTTTTAATCTCCTTCGTACTCTTGGGTAAATGGCTGGAGGCTCGTGCAAAAGGTAAAGCGTCCGAGGCGATACAAAAGCTCGTGTCCTTGGCGCCAAACACGGCAATCATATGCGAAGTCATCAACCACAAAGCTGAAGGTGAAAAAGACGAAAAGGATTCTGCGCGCGCGCTGCAGATTGTTTCCGAGCGAGAGATACAATCGAATTTGTTGCAACGCGACGACGTCGTAAAAGTTGTCCCCGGTTCGGCGTTTCCCGTGGATGGCATCGTGTTGAGCGGTGAAACCGCCGCGGACGAATCCGCGATTACCGGTGAATCCTTACCGGTGCCAAAAACGAAAAACGCCTTTGTCATCGCGGGTACGACGAATACATTTGGAACCGTTTTTGTCACCGCCACGAACGTCGGTGCCGAACGCGCGTTGAACAAAATCGTGCGTCTCGTTGAGGATGCGCAAACGAGTAAAGCGCCGATACAAGCCAGAGCGGATAAAATTTCCGCCGTGTTTGTCCCATCCGTCGTCGCTTTGGCGTTTTTATCCTTCATCTTTTGGCTCATCGCCGTGAAAGCGACCTCGTCGGTGCCGAAATCCTGGACAGACGACGAAGGCGAGTTTGTGTTCTGTTTCGTATTTTTCGTGACGGTTTTAGTCATCGCGTGTCCTTGCGCTTTAGGTTTAGCAACACCAACCGCGGTTATGGTCGGCACCGGCGTCGGTGCAAAACTGGGCATTTTGATTAAAGGCGGCCAACCGCTGGAAATCGCGCACGACGTGACCGTCGTGTGTTTCGATAAGACCGGGACGTTAACGCTCGGTAAACCGAGCGTGGTTGAAGTTTTCTGCGCGTCTGGTATCGATGAAGCGCAGCTGATAAAAATAGCCGCCGCGGCGGAAAAGAGCTCCGAACATCCGCTCGGGAAAGCCATCGTCTCGTACGCCGAGGAAGACCGCCAACTCGATTTCTCCGATTTGTCCGTATCAAATTTCGCCGCCGTACCTGGACGCGGATTGGAATGCCTGTTGGTGAAATCGGAAGGAGGACAGCAGCAACAGCAAAAGAAATTGTGCGTCGGTAACTCTGACTTCATACTCGGCGACTCGGCGTCGTCGTCGTCGTCGTCGTCCTCATCATCCCTCCCAGAAATTAGAGCCTGCGAGGAGAAAGGACGCACGGTTGTGTGCGTCGAGTTGGACGGCGTTTTCCTCGGCTTCATCGCGTTGGCAGATAAGCCGAGACCAGAGGCTCAAAAAGCGTTGCGAGCGTTAAAAGAACGAAACGTTGAGATTGCCATGGTTTCTGGCGATAACAAAGCCGTGTGCGAGACGATTGCGCGTCAAATTGGGAGCATCGACTACATCTTTTCGCAGTGTTTGCCGCGAGACAAAGTCAATTGCGTCAAAGAGTTGCAAGCACGAGAACGGAAACCAACGGTCTCTTCGAGTGGGAGCACCAGGAGAAGGAGGAGAAAAAGCCCACACAACAACGTTGTGGCGTTCGTCGGTGACGGTGTGAATGATGCGCCGGCGATGACGCGCGCGGATATTGGCATCGCCGTCGGTGCTGGCACGGACATTGCCATGGAAGCGGCCGGTATCGTGTTGGTCAAATCTGACATTTTCGACGTCGTTCACGCTCTCGATTTATCGCGCGCCACGTTCCGACGCATCGAAATGAACTTGTTCTTTTCGTTAGGGTACAACGCGCTCGGGATACCCATCGCCGCGGGTTTATTGTACCCGTTCGTAAAAGTTCGGCTACCCCCAGAAGTCGCCGGTTTGGCGATGGCGTTGAGTTCCGTTTCAGTCGTCACGTCGAGTTTGATGTTGAAAAGATTCAAGCGATGTAAAGAGGAGGAGGAGTTTGAAGCGGATGTGACGAAAGATGACATAGTCTAGACTACTTCAGATATAGGAATACATAGAAATACAACGCGCATATATCTAGCTAGAGCATACATTCATCTTTCAGGGACACCGCTCGACAATCAAAGTATCCCCTCTCGAATCTCTCGCGACGCGATACTCGTCACTCACGTAAACGTTGTCGAACCAACCTTTCCCTACCGGGGGCACCGGCAACGTAAACCCGTTCGAAAACTTCAACCCGGCCGAAACAAACTTAAACTTCACCTTCCTCTCGTCCGCGATTTCAATCTCACTGTCCACCAAAAACGTGTTCCCGCCGGCAAATTCAACCGTATTCGAGAGCGTCTTCGCTCGCACGTCTATGGTCTGATACGCGTTTGAGTTGTTAAATTTTTCAAGCAAGAACAGAGTCTCCTGTTCGCTCGTCCAAAGCAGCTTCCATCGCGCGGAGAGTCTCGAATCGTCCGTGTTCTTCGTCTTTTTGCTCTCATTCTCTTCTTCGAGGAGGAGGAGTTTGTCAATCATCGATTCAATCTCCCCGCGTCGCGTCGAGCCTATGCCTAGATTGTCATCTCGACACGTTGCAATCAGTTCGTCCAAACGAGAGGAAGATGTCGACGCGGCGACGACGTAAGACGCGCGCGACAAAACGCGACGAGAATTCGCGCGAATGGAGTTTAACGCGTCAGCTCTCGAACCGTGCGTTTTCAGGAGGAACGGTTGCGCGAGCATCTGAGAAGGCATCGTATATAATTGGACGCAGCGCTCTTCGCGTCTTCGGGAAAAAAAAGTGAGGCGTATCTAAAAAACTAAAACTGTCGTCACTTGTTTTCCTGCGCGCTTCACATCAAGTCACCCCAATGCCGACCATTTCACCTCCTGCTTATCATCCTTCTACCCAAAACGACGATGCGCCGTACATCGGCACCAACCACGACGGATCGAAATCCATCTTCAATCTCGATGTTCACGCGGAGAGAAACGAGTGCGTTTTCCGCTATCCAAAATTCGTGGTCCAGTTTCTCCAGAGTAAAACGAATCGAAAAGAGGACGCGTGGGTCGCGCTTTGCTTTTTAGAGTGTCTGGTCTTTGTCGTCGCGCCAGGGGCGATGTTGTTTTTCGTCGACGAAGGGAAGATGTCCACCGCGTGCGGGTTCGCGTGGTTCGTATTCTCTCGAGCTTTGTTTTTGCAAAGATTTATGTTGGCTTTGCACTATCACACGCACGTGAACGCGATTCGGGCGAAGAAGAACGAGTATTTTAAACGATGCTTAAATGTAATACCGACGTTACTGATAGCTCCGTTTTTTGGGGTTCCGCCTGGCATATACTGGTATCACCACAACGCCATGCATCACGTGCACGGAAACGCGGCGTATGTAGATTTGAGCTCCACCGAACGTTCGAGACGAGACTCGGCGTTCGATTTTTTCAAGTATTGGATGAGGTTTCTGTTTATGGCGCCGATTGAGTTATCGATGAACATGTGGAGACATCGAGGTGTGGTAGACGCGCTGCGATGTTATTCGTGTGTTCTCGCGTATTTTTTCGCTTGGTGGTATTTGAATGTGAACGTGAACGCGTCCGCGGCGAATTGGACGATAGCATATAGCCATGTAGTAGCTAGCTTGGGCCTGATGTTCGGAAATTGGAGTCAGCACATATTCGTGTGCCCGGAGGACCCGCGAAACGATTATAAAAGCGCGTACACGTGCATCAACTCATTCGAGAATCAGAAGACGTTCGATGACGGGTATCACGTGCAACACCACGTGGACAGTCGAATGCACTGGTCGACGTTTGCGAAAAATTTCAGCACAAAGGAAACGTTGGAGAAGCACGCGAAGGAAGACGCTTTAGTATTTGAAGGCGTGCACTTTTTCGACGTCGGTATTTGCGTCATGTTTGGTAAGTTGGATTATTTAGCGGAGAGGTACGTCTGTTACGGTCAAAAGAAACGAACAAAGGAGGAAATTGTGAAGGAGTTGAAAAGACGCTTAGAGCCGATTCTGGAATACGACGACATCAAACAATGAAGTAGTTAGATATGTGTTAGGTAATAGTATAAATGTTGCAAATAAAAAATAGCGCTAATGAAAATAGTTCATCAAGAACGACCGCCTGCTAAGAATACGATGATCGTTTAAATCTATACTCTAATCGTATCGCACCACCTTTCTTCCAAAAGTACGCGTCCACGGTAGCCAGCGACATGTGCAATTTCAACGGTCTGCCGTGACAGAGAATTTCTAAATCTTCTCTCACTGTGGCATCCATCTTCAGCTTATCGGCGACGTAGTTTCGGACCTTGCGTATGGTAAGTACGCGAGGGGCATTTACGGATTTTGTTTTTATCGCGCTCACGTCGTAATCGTGAAAGTCATTCACCGCGCTCTCGCAGACGGAGACAGCGAAGGAAGCCTTGGCGGAAGATGGCACCGGGAAAATTCCAAGCGCAACGTCGAGCGCCCATTTCGGGACGTTCTTTGCCACCTCCGGTAACGAGATATCCAAAGGCGTAGACTTTGAAAACTCCAACGGTATCGATTCGCGATTTCCAGATGAAAATCGAAGCCTCGGTGAGGATGCGTTGAATTGAAACGCTCGGAATTTGTTTATCATCAAATCACGAGCCGCGTTGTTGTTCGACCCCTTTTTATCTTCGTCATCTTCGGACGAGTCTCCCGACGACTCTTCCGACGATAAGTCTCTATCTGTTCCAGAATCGCTTCCAAGTGCGCGCCGCCGTTGTTTTTCGCGCGCCTCTTCTTCTTCTAAATCTTCTTTACGTTTCTGTGCCACATCTCTCTTGGCGCCGACTAATTTCGTCTCGTCCAACGTGTTCAAATGTAAACCTATCAACAAGGCTTGGACCATCTCCACGCCCAAGTTTAATTTCGCATCCATGTTTGCGGTTTCGTCGCCTAAATCTATCGCGTATGATTCGGCTTTCGCGAACGAGGATGGACTCAAAGAAATTTCAACCGATCCTTCGCGATGGCTCAAGTTGAACCATTTCGGCACCGCGCACGGTTCGTTGATCTCGTGGTCGTTCAAAACGTCCTCAAACGCGCGATTGGGAAAGGTTTCCAGTAACCCTTCCGAAATGTGCCAAACGGATGTTGCGCCAGAATCGTCTTCGGTCAGAATACGCATGCGGTCGTGTAGTTCCGCGTGTCGAACGACTGCTGAAGCAGACAGGATGATCCCAATCGGCGTCGCGTGCGTAGGACTTCTCTTCCCAGGACTGTTTTGAAGCATATATTTCTTCTGAGCGCTTAGACTACTCCCACCACCACCACTGGTACTGGTTAAAGAACCGGTGGTGACATTGATTGGACTACTTTTCACTTTCGGGTTTGCACGAAACCCTTGAGACGCTGGAGAGGATGGATGTAAAAATTTAGCCGGCGATCCGACGGTGAACCAATCGTCTGCGTTCGAAGGTGATTTTGTCGTCATCGACGTCGTCGTCGACGACGACGGCGCTTGACTGCTATCGATGCGCCATCGGCGAATGTCTTTACCGGTTGTACACACCCACGCCTCAGAAGTGTTTGCGCTTAAATCGACGCACAAATCCAAAACGCCGTTGTTACCAGCCGCGTTACTCGTCTCTCGGCACAAAATGGCTGATTTTCTCGCCTTGATATCCGTGATGCAAATGTCGCCCTTAGCGCCACCGGAATAGAATCTGGTGAAGTTTGCGTTCCCAGATACCGACCAGCACCCACTTTCGTGCGCTCCAGCGAACACGTCTGATTGACGACCTAATGAAATATCCCACACGCGAATGGTCCCATCCGAGGACGCCGTGATGGCAATTTTCCCGTCGTCGTTTATGCACAAGCCTCGCACGGTATCCGTGTGTCCTTTGAGCTTGGACACTTTACGTTTAGTACGCACGTCCCACACGCGCAAAGCGAGCTCTGTGCCGCCAGAAACTATCAGATTTGCATCTTTCGCGATGCCCACGCAATATATAGACGCCTTGGCGCCCTTCAAGGAATACTCGTCCAAACTCAAGCCTTCCGTTGACCATCTTTGTTTCAGCGTTTCCACGTCCCAGGCGAAGAGTTGACCACCGAGACCGCCGCTGGCTAAAATCGACCCGTCCCTGTTTGTTGCTAAAGCCATGACGTAATCGTCGTGCGCACGCAGTTTCCCTATCGCGCACGACGCGTCGCTAATGTTACTATTTTTTTTATCGTCACTATCCGCGTCGGAAGAATTCAACAAATTGTGCGACCATAATCGAACGGTTTTGTCGCTCCCGCCCGAGGCTACGAGCAAAGATTCTCTATTCGTCGATGGGACGTGTTTCACGTCGTTCACCCACCCGCGATGACCGACGAACAGCGCCATTTTTTTCACATTTTCCGGTTCCGAGACGTCCCATAAGCGAACGCTCGCGTCTCTGCCGGCTGACGCTAACACTTTCTTCCTCTTTGTAGCGTCGTTACTTTCATCGTAGCATCTCAAATCTAACGCGTTCACTCCACCCACGTGCCTCTCTTCGAACTCTGGGTGCGGTAAAACGTACGCGATTGGTCTTCTCTGTCTCACCTGCTCAGCGAATTGTTCCTGCTGCGCGGCGTTTGAACCGTACCCAAACATCTTTCCCGTACGCGCGTCTCTTCTAACTCAGAACAAATGGCACACGTTATAAAACAGCGTCCAAAACAAAATAAAACTCGCGAAGCCGCCGCTGAACCCTTGCCCGAATATCGCGCTCCCGATCGACTCCGGCGCGTATCGCTTCGGTTCGTTCTTGCACCTCCACCCGATGGTCACCAAACCTATCACCAAAATCGTCCCGCAATACCAAACCAATCCGATCCAATCCGTCGCGCCTAATATCCCCGCGATCGATCCGCTCAAAATAGACAAGCTCGTGAACGTTTTTGAGTTGATTTGGAAGTTATGCGAGACCGATTCGCCGTTCACGAATAAGTATTTTTCTTCTTTTTCTTCCAGCGATTTCTTGTTCAAAGTTTGTTGTTGTCGTTGAAGCGTGCGGGCTCGAGCAGAGTTCGTCGCCGTCGTCGTCGTCGCAGCAGACATATCAGAATTTCGTAAAGGACGAGCAAAAGCAGCGGTACCGTGGGACCTCTTTATTGCCTCTCTTCTCTTTCTTTCTCTCTCTCTCTCGAGCGCTCGCTTTTGTACTCTTTCAAACTTTGGTTTTGTGCGGTTTTTTCCCACAGCCAGCCCCGTTTTGGGGGGACAGTTTAGGGTTTTCAACGAATTGTCCCACTCTCTTTACGGAAGCGAGACGCACAAGAAAACAACCCGCTGCGAAACAACAACAACAACAACAGAACATGATGTCGCCAATCCCACCGAAACCACCACCGGTGTCGTCGTCTTCTTCTCCGTCTTCTTCTTCTCCCTCCGGCGGCACCGGCGCGTCGATCATCCCAGCGCGCGTGTTCGAATGCATTCAAAAGTTTCACAACGGGAAACATCATCATCATCATCCTTCGAAGAGCAAAGCCGGCGTGGTTTTGTCGAACGGGGGAACGGCGGCGGCAAAGTTATCCTTGAACGTGGCCGGAGGATGCGCGTCTGCGATTCAGTGGTTGTTGACGGTCCCGAACGCGTCGAGGACGATTTTGTCCGCGAACGTTTTGTACAGTCGAGAGTCCGTTTTAGACGCGCTCGAGTGTTGTTGCTCTTCTTCTTCTTCGGAGAGGAAGGAAAAGAGAGAGACGTTTTGCGACGTCAGAACGAGCAAAGATTTAGCGAGAGCGGCGTATAGGAAAGCGATAGAGGCGAATTACACGAAGAAAAGTTACATGTTTGGGAGGATGGAGGAAGAGGCGAATAAGAATGGCGGCGAAATCGCGGCGACGGCGAGGCGAGTGCTCGGAGTAGGCGCCACGTGCGCGTTCGTATCCACGCCACCGAAACGAGGCGAACACAGGTGCTTCGTGAGCGTCTATTCCAAGTTTGGCGTGACGACGAGGAAGGTGACGTTAGATAAAGAGAGCGAGCGATCGAGAGCGGAGGAGGATCGCGTCGCGAGCGAGTGTTTGGTTCGAGCAGCCATAGGTGACGGAGAGAGGTGGTTGGAGACGGAAGACCAAGAGGAGCGAGGCGCGAGTTTTAGTGGCAGAGAAGATGGAGATGATGCGTCTTGGAAAGCGTTCCGAGAAGACGCGTTGACGTTTAAGGGCGACAGGTTGGAGTTTTTAGAGTACGACGCGCCTTGGTTTGAAAAAGTAAGCGATGCGAAAAAATCTTTGTTAGAGAGGTGGTTAGACGTAGGAAAAATGAAAGAGGATGATAATGATAGTAATATTAGTAATAGTGGTAGGAGTATGAATAGCGGCGACGAGAACGACGCATCGAGTGACATGCCCGAACGAAGCGTTTATTCGATGCACAGAGGTAAACTAGAAACAATCGGTTGCACCACGGCGAATGTCGTCTTGAGCGGGTCGTTCAATCCGGTCCACGAAGGCCATCGAGGCATGTTAGACGCGGCGACGATGTATCTCCGAGAGAAGCGAAAACGAGAAAAGAAGGAGAACGATGGTGAAAACGAGCGCGCGTTACTCGCCACTCCCGCGTTTGAGTTATCCATTTCCAACGCGGATAAAGGCCAACTCGAAACAAACGTCGTCGTCCAACGGGCGAAACAGTTCGACTCGGACGAGCAAAACAGGCTCATTCTCACGAGAGACGCGCCTTTATTCAGCCAAAAAGCGGAACTTTTACCAAACACCACCTTTGTCGTCGGTTACGACACCGCCGTTCGCTTAGTCGACCCGAAATATTACGGCGACGACGCAGACGTCATGGTTCGAGAGTTGCGAAAAATTAAAGACTCGCGGAACTGCTCTTTCCTCGTCTGCGGTCGAAAAGATGCCACTTCCGGTGGTGCGTTTAAAACGTTAGCGGACATCCACTTACCCGCCGGCGTTTCGGACGTGTTTGAATCTCTGGAGAATTTTAGAAACGACATCAGCAGCACAGAAATACGCGCAAAACAAGCCGCCGATGCGAAAGAGTGAAGAAAACTTTTTTAGAAGAGAAACGTTTTTATAAGTCCGCAACCGGCAAAAAAAAAGCTCGAGAATCCAAAAACCCTAAACACAAGTCGTGACCCAGAAAAAGAGAAGTTTTATCCGGATGAGTCGCCATTGTAGAGAAAACGCGCGCAATCAACGCACACCACCTCGCGAAGTACTAACTACACTTCCGACGCTCTCTTTGTACGCGAACACATTCGTATCACTCGAATATAATCTTTCCAAGCATGTTTTCTTTAACCGCGAGTTCCTTATCCGCGCGCGTGCACATCGCGTCTGCGAATTTAGATAAAACCTCAAAATGCTCGTCGTCGTCATCCTCCGGTCGTCGCGCGATGTCTTTGATCGTCAGAGCCGAAGGCAGCGAAGACGACGATGAAAGCGACGGCAGAAGAAGAGGCGGTGGCCGAGGTGGCGGCCGAGGCGGACGCGGTGGACGTGGCGGCCGAGGCGCCAAGAACGACGACCCGTTCACGGAGAACGTCGTCCAAGTTTCCCGAGTGACGAAAGTGACTAAAGGTGGGTCGCAAATGTCCTTCCGCGCGACGGTCGTCGTCGGAGACGGTAAAGGCGCCGTTGGCGTCGGGTGCAAGAAGGCGAAGGAAGTGCAAGGGGCGGTGATGAAAGCGGCGTCGGACGCGAGAAAGTCCGTGGTTAAGGTGCCGATTGCGAAGGGAGACACGTTCCCGCACAGAGTCACGGTAAAAGGCAACGGCGGGGCGCAAATCATGTTGAGACCAGCCGCGCCGGGTACTGGGGTCATCGCTGGTGGGAGTTGCCGAGCGGTTTTAGAGCTTGCCGGATACAAAAACTGCTTCGCGAAGCAAATCGGGAGCAACAACCCGTTGAACAACGCTCGCGCTACGGTGAAAGGCTTAGCTCAAATGAGAACCGCGAAGGAAGTCGCCGAAGCGAGAGACATGACGCTCGAGGAATTGTTTTCCGCTTAAATACTATAAATACGTACTATTCTAGAAGGCGAGAGATATATTTTATACTACCATAGCTTCATAATTTGTTGTTCATATCTACTACTATTATATATTGACATCGAAGATCGTCTCGACTAATCTTTTTTTATTGCCGGGCCTTGGCCGGCTTCCGGGAGTTGGCCAAAGAACGCGTGACCATTGTCACAAGGCCTTCAACGTTCGTTTTCGAGTGAAAAAAGTTCCGCATGACTGTGTGACTCGAATCTAACGAGACCGCGTAGTGCCACCACTTGTGAGGAATAAAAATCGCTTGGTTTTCTTCGACGACGCACGCGTAGAGGTGCTTTCGAGCTTTCTCAGGAACATATCGCAAAGGATCGATCAACGACTGATTCATTTCCGTCTGCTCGTCCTCGCTCGAGCAACAATTCGTCGCATCGACATCTGCAGATGGGTGGAAGAGTACAAAAAGCTTTCTTCCTTTGGTTTGCGCCAAAAATCCGTGAGCGTTTTGCGCGTCGAAGTGGAGTCGAGTGATGCATCCGGTTGGGCCTATGAACGCTTTATTCAAGGATCTTGACACGTTTGCGGTCATCTCGTCCACCTGTGAATACATGTGTGGCGCGGACGATGATTTCACCAGAAACTTGAACGTTTCGCGTAAAATTGATTCAGTTTCGTCCGCCGCTCGAGTAAATCGAGGGTGCATATTCTCGAAATACGAGTTTACTTTTTCCGGGTTCGTTGAAAATATTCGCCACCCGTTGTTGTAAAAAGGAGCCGGCACCACATCGTCGTCACAGTTCTCGTAGTCTTCCATGTACTCTTTATATCTTTTTGCGGTTACGAGCAACGTATTCTGTTTGGTAGCTCCTTTATCCGTTCTCCGAGCGGGCGCTTTATCGTTCACGGTGAGCGTTTCCTCCGGAAAGAGATCTAACAAATCGACGTTGTAAAGCCCAACCTTGAACACATTCCTCACCACGCACGGTCTCCCGACGCCGTTTTCACACGCCACAAACTCGCTCTCAAATTTAAGCGCGTCGACGGTATCGTTATCGACAACTTCGATCGATTTCGCCTCTCGCAAACTCCCAAACTTTGCAATCTCTTTCGCCTCTGCGTCCTCTTCAAAAGCGCGCACGAAAGCCTTGTAACTGTCGTGCGCGTCCGTCGTCGCGACATTTCCGCTCACTCGTAGCATCATCTCCGTCGAGTCTCTCAACAACGTCTCAAAATCCACCGGCAACGACGGTGGACATCGCGCGACAGAGGAGGACGAAGAAGAAGATTCAGAAGATTCAGAAGAAGACTCGCGACTCTCTCGCTCCCGCCATCCGATTTCGTTCGGAAATTGCACGGCAAAAATCTCCGGGTACGCGCCTCCGTCGTTAAAATCGTCGAAATCTTTCGGACGCCACATCGTCGCGTCGTCGTCGTCGTCCTTTTTTTCCGGACTCCCGTACGCGCGCGCGGTGCGCACCGTCAACGTCCTCATTAATGTTTCTCTTTTTTGGGGCATGCAAAAAAAAGGCGTTACGAGAAAAAAAAACAGAGAAGAAATCAAGAGAAAAGACTGATGATTTCTCTCCCCACATAAGTGCTCTTCTCTCTCTCTCTCTCTCTCTCTCCGCGTCGTAGAAAGCGCGAAACAGAAAAAGAAAAATGGCGACGCAGAGACGAGACGTCCTCGCGGAGCAAGAGCATCACCCCTCAAAGTCGTCGGTCGTCGTGGACGTGGAGGCGAGACCGGGCGTAAAAACGACCTCGACGCAACATCATCATCGTTCTTCGAGCAGCTCTCTTGACGATGGTGGAAACGCGTCCTCGTTCACGTCTTTGAAAGCGCTCTGTTACTTGTTAATATTCATGGCGTCGTTTGTTTTTTACGAGGATTTGCTCGTCGCACGAGTGGCGGTTCGAAAACACTTCTTTGGATTGGAGTCTGGCGTCGGCGCGGCGACGCTTCTCGGGGAAGACGAACCGGAATCGGATTTGATTGATACTCGCACCGGGAAGTTGGACTTGAATTTGAGGCACATTTCGAAGCGGAAGCACGAACGCGTGGAGACGATCGAGGAGCACAACGAGAAAGAATTAATCGATCGAGTCGGATTGGATAAAGCGGAAGAGATCATCGAGGAAGAGGAAGAGGAGAAGGAAGGAGCGGAGATGGCGTTGCAGATTGAGAAGGAAGAGGAAGAGAGGAAGAAGAAGGAGCGAGAAGAAGAGGAGAAGAAAGAAGCGAAGGAGAGAGAACGAAGGGAGATGGTAGAGATGGAACGGGCGAAAGAGGACGCGGAAAAGAAAAGAGCGTTAGAAGAAGAAGAAAAAAAAGAAGAGGCGAAGAAGCAGTCGGAAGAGAAAAGCAACGATAGCAGTAGCGAGAGTGACGATAGCAGCGTCGTTAATTTAGGAGAGGAACCGGAACATTTCCGCGAGAAGACGAACGAAGGATCGTACGTCAGAGCGACGTCGCATTACGGTTTGAATTGGTCACCGCCGGCGCCAACGGCGCCACCGACGCCAACGATTCCAAAAGTCGTCGAGGAGGCTATCGAAATCGGCGATTCGACCGCCATCGCGTTAGAAGACCAGGCGCCGAATTTTGATATTTTTACCGGCGGGGCGTTACCTCTGAGCGATCCCGAAGACACTCCCGAAGAACACGAGTGGCGGTCGATTGGTCAGGTGACTCCAATCAACGGCATGGATTTAGATTTTCCGGGAAACTTGAAAATCGCCGCCGAGAGGAGAAGTTTTCGAAAGGAGATTATATTGTTCGTTTCAAACCGAGGCGGGAACCATTTAGCCGCAAACACGGTGGCCAATTTACGCAAGCTCGGGTTTGAGCACTACATTTTAATCACAAACACCGCGGAAACGTGTCACGATTTGCTCAAAGGCCCGTGGGGTGTCGATTGCGGATGGACCTCGTTTTTACGAAATCGTGCCAAACAAATGGGCACGTTTCAAGTCACCGAGGAAGAACAAGCGACGCCGTTTCGTTTATGGTGGGTGCGATTTCATTACATGGAACGATTAGTCGGGATGGGTTATAACCCGATGTACGTCGATACGGATGTGCGTTTTGAAATGAACCCGTATCCGCTGTTGAAGTCACCTCCGTTTAATAAGTTCACTTTGTTTGCTCAAGACGAAAACGGACATCCGGGTGGTTTGAATATCGGGTGCGTATACGCGCAAAACGCGCCTGAATTTGGCGTCACGCGATGGGTTCTCAACGAAACCGTCTCGAGAATGCTTCGAATCATCGACACGGAGCCGCCGTTAAAGAAATGGAACGGCCAAGTCGCCGCTGGCGCAAAAGAAACGTTATGGGATCAACACATCTTCAACGATGTCGTGGAAACCGCGGTTTCCGGTAAGCCGGTGTTTAGAAGATCCATGCAACGGTTGATTGATCCCGGAGAAGGGAACCGAATGCGCGACGAGTGGGAGAAGAGCCAAAACTACGAACGTTCGGGGTGGGATTTATCGATGGAAAAAATTGACGAAAAAGTCTTGCCGCTCGGATTGAAAGACGTGGACGTTCGACCGATGAAAGTGGACGATACGTACGAAATCAAATCGAAAAAGCTTCAAGGGTTGAAGGATTTTGCACCGACTGAAAACGGAAAGAATCCGAACAAAGAAGAGTACGTCTGCGGGTTCCCGCCGTGGTTCGTTTCCGGTTGGTCCGGTATCGCTGGTCCTCCTCAAGTCCAAGGCCAACCGGGGTACTGGACCGCGAAACCGCCGAGGATTGTCATGGGCCACGCCGTCGGCGCGTTGCGTAAAACGACCACATTTAAAGGTCTCGGGTGGTGGAACTACGGTGCCGAAGCGTATAAGCCTTACAAGTTACAAAACGTGGAGGAAAAATTGGGCAAGAAAGGCGTCCTCGGATTTATCGGTTTGAAAACGAACGAAGCGAACGCGAAAGTCGGCGTTGAATCGCACGGTTTATCCGTCGCCAGAGTTATTGAAATCGCAACATCCGCAGGGAGAAGACCAATCTCGCCAACTGTTCCCTGCGATGCGCCCTGGATCGAAAAGTACCCGCCTGCCATGCACGGCATCATGATGCGGCACCAAATCGTGCTGTCTAAGCTCTGCGGTCGAGAACGCAACGAGATGTGCTGCCAAAGCTTAAACTTTGATTGCGACGAAGGTGTCATGCTAGAAGTTGATTTCTGGAACGATCCGAGATACGCGCGATTTCGCGACGACATTAGCGTCATCTCCGCGAAAGATGTAGTCAACGACGCCGGGAACGAGATTGATTTGTCGACGATTGAAGAGAAAATCGATTCGTTATCGCAAGGAAAGAAAACCGTCTTCATCGACCTCGCGTCGTTGGAAGATTTTTCCGTCGTCCCCAAAGGCGTCGGCGAAGCGAAATACGTTCCAGAAAGAGACGCCATATTTGCCACGTGCGATAGATTAGACTGTCGACCTCCGAATAAGCCGTTTCCGTCCGAACACGAACCGTGCAGAAGAGTTGCGAGTTAGAAAATTTAGCATACGTAGCGCGTAAGTAGAATTAATTTTTAGAGAAGATAGAAAAAAAGAAAGACGTAAAGAAATATACTGTACTACTTAAGTTCACAAATTACAAAGTCGCCAAAACCTTCTCGTCCAACTCAAAGGTCATCTCTTTCTTATCTCTCCCGCTCGCGCAATACTCGGCGTATCTGTCCTTCAAAGTCGCCTCCAAATCCGGGTGCTTCGGTTCCCAGCCCAATTTCGCCATCGCCTTGGCGCTGGAAGCGTAAAAGTGCACGACTCTGAACGGAAACTGCTTCTTCGCTTCGACGCCTTCGACGCTGCCTTCTTTGTACGTGATAATCGTCGCTTCTTTACCCATCGCCTTGGCGCACACTTCCGCCATACCTCTCAAAGTGACGCCTTTTTGTGTCACGCAGTTGAAGATTTCATCCTTCGCGTTGGCGTTGTCCACGGCGCTGGCAATCATAGTCGCCAAATCTTCCGCGTGGGAAACCGACGCGAACTGGTCGCCACTGCCCGGGATGACGATCGGTTTACCTCTTTGGATTCTGTCAAAAAAGTACTCCTCGCAATCTTTGTTCGAGCCGTAGCCGGTCAAGTATTGCGGTCTAAACGACGTCATGCCTTTCGGAAACTTCATGTCCACTAAATGTTTCTCGACGATGGCGTGTCCGGCGGTTTCTTTCACCGCGTCGCCTTCCACGTGCGGCGGCGTCGGCGTCGGCTTATAAATACCAGCCGAGGAAACGAAGAAAAATTGTTCCGCTCCGGCTTCCTTGGCGAACTCAGCCACCGGCCCGACGTTCTCCAAATCCTTCCCGTTGTTGTCGCAAACGATGTCAAACTTCGCGCCGCCCAACTTGCTCTTCAAATCCGCCGGGTTCGACCACATCGTCTTCACCCCCAACGGCTTCAAATCCTTATCGAAATACGTAAACGGCGCTTTTTGCATCTTTTTATCCGTCTCTTCACCAACCACGCACAAAGTCACGTCGTGCTTCGCGTTCGCGAGCGTCTTCGAGAGCCAGAACCCAATGTTCGCGTGGCCGCCGCCGTTCGTGTTGACGATTAAAACCGACTTGTTTTCCACCTTGAAACCGCCAACAGATTTGGACGACACCGCGTTCAAGGTTCTCTTTTGCGCGAACGTTTTGCGAGAGTTGGAGCACGAGCGCTTGAACGAAAATCGCTGCCGATGTAGTAAACGCGTCGCAGACGACGATGAGAGAGAGACAGAGAGAGAAAGCGCATCACATCGTCAGTCGATCGTACACTCCTTTGCGCGAAAATCATCATCAATCGGAGAGAAAAGATATATATCCAAAAATAAAAAAAAAAAGAGTAATCAAACCAAAACGGAGAGGAAAAAGAGAGAGCAAAGGACGAACCTCGACGCCCGCGGTGGCTTGGTAGCGCTGGTGCGCGATAGATTGCATCTTCTTTTTTTTTCTTAGGAAACGTGTGCGTGCGTGTGCGCGTGCGTGTAAAAAGTGACGACGCTTTTGGTCTTTTGAGAGAGAGTCTCATCACAAAACTCTCAACAAAACTTCCAATTTCGTTCTTTCTCTTCAAAGCCCACACGAAAAGTTTGTTGCCTCTCTCAACCAGTCTTCGCCACGTCACCGTCGCACGATGAAAAACGCAAAGTCAGAAGAGAAAGGGGCCCTGGACAAAAAAAAAAAATCGGTTCTGTGTCACATGCGACTGATGAAAGAAAGGACATGCCCCCCGGAAAAAGGGCAAATAATCAAGGCGTTCTGTTGTTCTCTCTCCGATTTTCTCTCTTTCGCTCGTTTTGATCTTCTCTCTCTCAAAGCAGAGAGCGCCAAAAAAAAAAGATGCGAGCCTGTGGTGGTGCGACGACGATGTTGTCAACGTCGTCAACGGCGCTAACGCAGAGGCGCGATCCCATCTCCTCAAATAATCGTCGAAAAGGAGGAAAGGCGCGCGCGGTGAGAAGAGCGACGACGACGAGATCTTTGCCGAGAATACCACGAACAATGCGGAACAGAGCGATAGCGGACCGGTTGGGGGAAGAAGAAGAATCGAAAGGGAAAACGGAGAAGGATGCGCTGCTGAAAACGCTGCAGAACGCGTCGAAACTGGCGGCGTTGGCGACGTTGCTCGAACGCGCGGTGGTGAGAGACTTGGCGGACGAGTTGGCGAACGAAGACGCGCAGTGTACCGTCGATTACGACCAAGAAGTCTTCGAAGAGTGCACGAACAAAGTCACCGAACAATTAGCCGAAGTGGTGGTTTTGTGCAACAGCGCGGATATCGCGAGCAAGTACAGCTCGAATTTACGGAATAAAGAACTCGCGAGGCTGAGAGCATCGTTGTGGAATTTAAGGGTGTTGTTGGAGTCGTATTGCGCGACTAAAGGTGGGTGCTCGTTGAACGTGAGACATCGATTCGAGACGTTGCGTTCTGCGGCGATGGAGGTGTTGCCGGCGTCGAAGCGATTGAAGAAAGGACCGGAGGCGACCGCGATTCCGAATTTACAGGCGGTCATGGAACCGAGAGTGAAGTCGTTCGAAGAAATTATGGGTGCTGACAGTAGTAGTAGCGATAGCAGCAGCAGCAGCAGCAGCAGCAGCGATGAGGAAGATATGGACAATAAGATCTCTCAAAGAGAGATAGCATTCTACAGAGGCGGACAACCTTCGGTGGAAGGCCGGTCGTGGCTCTCCAAGAACGGGTTTACTCGAGTGGTTGATTTACGAGGCGAAGATCGCGACAATCAGTGGGTCAAACCGTTTGGTGGAGGCGACGGGCAAGGTTCTTTTAATCAGAGTAAAAAGTTTGACACGACGAATATCCCCATTACAGATATGGGCGTTCCGACGAAAGAGCAAGTCCAGGAGTTCATCGACATCGCCAACGACGTGTTGGAGAAGAACAAGAGGAAGAAGCCTGGAGAGCCGAAGGAGAAGATGTTGTTGCACTGCAAAGCTGGGATCGGGCGAACTGGATGTCTAGTCGCGTGCTGGAGAATTTCGAGAGGCGTGGATGTGGAAGAAGCGTTAGGGATGGAGCTTGGATTAGTTTGCGATTTTGGATCCATCGCGCAAGAACAATTCGTGAGAGATTACGCCGCAGATTTGAAACACTCCATGGAAGTGAAGAAGTTTGAACAAGCCGTGGAAAATTCGAAATTTGAAACCGATGCAAAGTATCGAACGTCTTACGATCCGGTAAACGAGTACGGGAGCATGGGAGACGTCACAGACGTCTCCGCCATGGGAGCAAACATGATGGGAGGCGTTTCCGCGTCGGGCGAATTTTCCAGTTTGGACCAAGCGCCGGACATGTATTTAATTCGAACCGATGGGTTCTCGTGCACGAGAGAACTCGTGGAAAACAGGGAGTTGAAGATTTCACACCCGTCTACGCAGCAAATGATTTTGGTGTGGAGAGAACCGCCGAAAACAATCTTCTTGTTGAAAAAAATCGGCCACGCGCTTCTGCCTCAGTTGGTCGAAGTCGCGCACGCGTTAATGACAATGGGTATGAATGTCATTTTAGATACCGACGTGAAGAGAGAATTGGAAGATGAAACGATCAAATTGGAAACCGTAGACGAACAAAATCGAACTGAAGTGCGAACGAAAGCTTTATGGGTGGAAAAAGATGCGAAAGGAAAAATCCCAAAAGAAGATTGGGGCACGATTGACGTTTGCGTCTGTTTAGGCGGCGACGGGGTTATTTTACACGCGAGTAAAATGTTTCAAGGTCCGACACCGCCGGTTTTAGGATTCCATCTAGGTTCTTTGGGTTTTCTCACGAACCATCCAGGAAACGATATGGCTCCGAGTTTACTCATGGCGCTTGGTCGTGGCCCGCCAATCGCAAACATCTCCGGTGGCGTCCCAATTACTCTTCGCATGCGTTTACGATGCGAGGTCTTTAAATTCGCGGATAAAATTGAGAATGGTGGCAATGGCGAGCCGTCTTTCGTGTATACTATCCTCAATGAAGTCCTCGTGGACCGAGGCCCTTCACCGTTTCTCTCCAAGATCGAAGCGTACGATCGCGGGCAACTCATCACCTCCATCCAAGCCGATGGCGTCATGCTCGCCACGGCTACTGGATCTACCGCCTACTCCGTCTCCGCCGGCGGCTCCATGGTACATCCGAACGTTCAGGCGATTTTGATGACCCCGATTTGCCCGCACACCTTATCTTTCCGCCCAGTCATTTTCCCCGACTCGGTCGAAGTCGAACTTCGCGTTTCTGAAAACGCCCGCAACAGCGCCTGGGCCTCCTTCGACGGTCGCGAGCGGTGCGAGCTCTGCCGAGGCGACTCTGTCTTTGTCAAAATGAGCGAATATCCAGTTCCTACGATTAACTTTGAAAACCAAACCGGCGATTTCATCTCCAGTTTACGAAGATGTTTGAAATGGAACGAACGCGAAGAACAACAAGTCTTCGACGCTTCGCAAGTCGCCGCATTACGAATGATGAATGAAAACGCTTCGAAATCGGAAAATCCGGACGCATGGGGCGCCAGATAAACTCCATGTGGGAGCGAGACAACAAATTAAACACTTTTTGTACATCAAAACACCAATTTGCAGCACGCATACATTACATGTTTATAAAAGCGATATATAATTCTTTCACGTCGTCCTCACTTTTTTCTTTTGCGGGTGAAACCATGTCCGAAGAAGAAACAAAGAAAAAGGTCAAGACCGCAAATGAGAAGAGAAGGAAGAAAACAACGACGGCACAGAAGAGGGACAAACCCTCGATGCTCGAACGATTTTCCGCGACTCCTCGAGAGTATAAATTCGCCGTAATCGTCGTCCTTCTCGCGGTCGTTTTCGCGATAATTTTTCCAACTGTCACCGAAGAGTCTCATCAGTTGGAGAAGAAAAAGTGTCCATTTGGCTTCCAATCGAGATCGGACGTGAACTTAGAGGCAGATTTACCATCTTGGCATCCAAAGCTAGTGTCCTACGACGTCGAGGATGCGAGTAAAGGAGGAGATAAGAGTGCGTTTGGTCCTCCGATATTGAAAAAAAATGAAATTGCGAAATTCGACGACATCATCGTCTTCAGAGGCCATTTTTTTATCAAAGGGAAACGGGAGGAGAAAACGACGCTATCGTCGACCGCATCGGTCGAAGGGGAAAATGAACTTCCGTGGGATCTAGAGGAGAAGAGAGAGAACGAAGCGTCTAGATTCTTGCCGCTCCGCGGGACGTCGAATCAGTACGCGAAAGCGGTGGCGATGAATAACCGGACGAAACGAATCATGAGCGTCGCAAGCACGGAGGAGAAAGCAGAGAAGATGATTAAAATATTCAGAACCGTAGGAGTGACGGTAGAGGAAGTCGTAGTGACGGAGAAGGGAGATGAGAGTAAGTTGATTGTGCCTGGATTTCACGATTCGCACACGCACGTTTTATCGTTGGCGTTGAAGAGAGAGTACGAGGTAGATTTGTCAGACGTCGTAACGAAGAAAGAGTTCGTGACGAGGCTAAAAATTAAGGAAAGGAACTGGGCGCCTTTTCCACATTTCAGTGAAGAATGGATCGTCGCCAGCGGATACGATGACGGAAAGATACTCAGAGACGATGGAAAGACGGATTTACCATATAAAGGATGGATCGACGACATCTCAAATCCAGTGATTGCTTTCAGAGCGGATATGCATATGGCGATTGTCAATCAAGCCGGGTTTCGGAAAGCTAACGTCAGATGGGCGGACGTGAAGAAGAATACGACCCACGAGTATTACAGGCGGTTTCGCGATTATATAGATTTCGATACGGGTGAAATCAAAGACGATGCCATGCAATTATTTCAAAAAGTCTTGCCAAAAAGAACGAGAAAAGAACGAAAGAACGCCTTGAAAGGTGTGCTCGCGCCGCTCGCAAAGTTAGGGATAACGAGAGTGAGCGATTTTGGCGCCATCGATGCGTTGCAGGCGTATGACTTTGAGCTTTCTAGAAGTGACTACATGATTTTGAGGGAGTTGGATAACGAATTGCGGCCACATGGTCTTCCTTTGCGAGTGAACTGTTACTTGCCATTTGACGACTGGCAGTTTGCAGCATTAGAGCAGGAAAGAGGGAATGGAGCCTTTTTCCATTATACAGGGTATAAAGGGAACCAATTGCGGCAGAAAGAATTAAATTTAGACCAAACGATACGGTCAAACGTGCGTATGGCTGGCGTTAAATTATTTCTGGACGGAAGTCTGGGCGCCAACACGGCAAAGTTTCACGAGCCGTATAACAGCCGCATCATGAAAACCAGTCGCACAGCGACTGGAATGTTTGTCCGGGACATACAACACGCAAAGCAAATTGCGATCCAGGCAGATAAAGCGGAATTGCAAATCGCAGTGCATGCTATCGGTGATGCAGCAGTGGATGCGGCTTTGGATATGCTCGAGACCATTGAGAAAACGAACGGAAAAAGGGATCGTCGGTTTCGAATTGAACATATTCAACACTTGAGTGGCGACGGAAGCATCGATCATTTGAATTTAAAATCAGAAATTGTCGAGGCACGCATAAAACGATTAAAACCGATCGCATCGGTGCAGCCATTACATTTAGCATTAGATTCTGAAAGAGCACTCGTGGAGAAGCTCGGACGCTCGAGAACGGAACGAACGCACATGTACAAGACGTTGAGTGAATTGACCACCATCGCTTTTGGCTCCGATGTTCCCATCGCGCCTGCGAATCCTCTCGAAGCCATCTTGCAAGCCTCTACAAAGCGAACTTTGAACAAAAAAGATCAATCTATGAGCGTAGAAAAGGCATTAGAAGCGCAAACAATCGGCGGCGCGCGAGCTTCCTTCAACGAAGACGCGTTTGGTGGTTTCTTCAACGGGGCGCTGATGGATTTCGTCGTTTTAGAGAAGAAGAGAGATACTGCGACGAGCAACACTAATAGCAACAGCAAGGGAGAAGGAGAAGAACGAGAGAATGGGGAAATCATCGACGATCGCTCGAGCGTATATGAAACATGGGTCAGTGGACGCAAAGTATATTCAGCCGTGTGATTTCCAAAGTATGTACGCCATAGTTTCAACGTAATATGTCCCCACTTCGGTCAAATGTCAAAACTTCATCAATCAATTTTCACACTCGTCGACACAAAAAGCAAGCACTCCTTGCTCACATCTTTTATTTATTGACGCGCGAAATAATGACCGACTCTGGACCGGTCGCGTCTAAGATGGAATCCAACTCGAAAAGACTTGCTTCCTTCTTAGTCGCCCTGTGTCTCGGTTTCTTCGCGATATTGTTGACCTTTGATGGCTCCTCGAGTTTGGGGAAAAACGAATTGGATGCGACATCGAAAAAAGGCGCTGGGAACTTTTTGGACGCGTTATTGTTCGCTGGCGGATCCTCCTCGAAGAGAAGGAATCAAAATCATAAGAGCATGTCCGAAGAAGAGAAAGAGCAATTGATGCAACACGTGGATTTTGAGATTCCTAAACCATCCTCCAGCGACAACTACGACGATGACGACGACGAAGACGACGATGGAGGAGAAGAAGGTGAAAGGAGAAGTAAAACCATCATGGGTAAAGTGTCGAAAAAATCGAGACAGTACAAGAAGAAAAGGAAGCAAGAGTTGATGTTGCGGAAGAAAGAGCAGGATTTACGACGGCAAGCGATAAGCTCGAACCCGGACGACGTGGTTCATGGATGGATACGCGCGATGTTTAACCAGATGGATACGAACGGCGATGGGAAGATATCGCTGAACGAGATGAAGGCGTACGCAGAGAAAATGAATTTAGATAGAGGGTACGTGCAGGATTTCAGCGAGTTTGTGCACATTAAAGCAGGGGAGCCGGAGAATCACGATCATCCCGCGGTCGATTTCGATCACTTTTTAGCTGCTCTGCAACAGAGAGATGCGACTGTGATGCGAGCGTGTGCCATGGGCGGGTACGGAGGTAGAAGTATCTTCGATGAAGTGGTGGAGAGAAGCGTTTGGTTGTTAGGATTGTTAGTTCTTCAATCGCTCTCGGGGGTCGTGTTGCAGCGGTACGAACAATTATTAGCTGAGCACGTCGTCATAGCGGTATTTTTGACCATGTTAGTTGGCGCGGGAGGTAACGCCGGTAACCAGAGCGCTATCAAGATTATAGAAAAGATTGTTTTAGGAGAAATCACGGTTTCGATCGGATCGTTCTTGAGCGAAATGCACAGAGAAATCATTGTTGGTATGTTCTTGTGCGTGCTCGTAGCGGTTGGAGGTTTTGTGAGAGCGTACATCACGCACGGAAGAGCTCGGGGTGGTTTCTTGAACGTGTTGGCACTAACGTGCTGTTTAGCGGTGATTGTGTTTTCATCGACACTCATAGGGGTGATGCTGCCGTTTTTGTTAGCAAAATTTGGCGCAGATCCTGCGCACGCAGGCACGGTGGTACAAGTAGTCATGGACATCACCGGTGTTATCGTCACCGTGACGATATGTTCGATGATGTTACCTTCGGTGTCCAAGAAGACCAGAACGCCGGCGTTTGCGGCAGTCTTGGAGAGAGCTTTTTTGACGTATTTTCCGGAAAATGAGGGCACTGGTGCTCCGAAAGAACACAGATCAGATGCCGACTTAGTAATGACGTCTGGAAAGGGCACCGTGTAATTTTTACAAACTTAACTACAAGAACTTTTAACAAAGACTTTCATATTACAAGGCGTGCGCGCGCAAAAATTATCTGCGAATCAACTCCACCGTCTTTTCTCGGCGTCTGCATCGACAGGAACGTACCAATCAGGTCTTTCGACGTGTGAGGACAACCTGTAATCTAAGAATAACTCTTCGTTTGCTTCTATGTCCCGTGTTGCGACTAAAGCGATTGTTGGTGCGGCTTTCATGACGATATCAGCCATTTGCGCTTCGGTCAGATCTTTGGTTTTCTCGTTTGGGTCCTCAAATATGGAACCGGCGGCGAAAGATGACACCATCTTCAGAAAGCCTTTATTCTGAGCGCTTTTGGCTGCGTCAAATCGTTCATAATCTCTTATATCGTTACTCAAGTACACGTTCGGTATTGCCGCGCGCATGAAGTGTATCATTCTTTCCAGTTTCTGAGAGTCTTCCGCGTCCATATTCATCATCCGCAACGCTTCCTTCGCTCCTTCAACCACGTCGTAATCGTGCATACATATCATCACATTTGGCGATTTTCCTCGAGGTGGATGGTTTACTTTGTGTGCAAACGCTATGGGATGCTTCCCTGCTTGTACTAGAAGGTCCGTAGCGACGTCCAGGCAAGATTTCTTAATCTTCGCGTGTAACGCCGGTCTGGAGAGCTGTTCTAGCCACGGCGGAAGCTTCTCCACCCACTCTTTCTTCAAAGCGCCCACAACTTTTTCCTCTTCAAAATCGTCTCGAAGAGGGAAACCTGGCCAGCTATTACCACTGCTACTCAAACTATTGGTACCACTCTCGCTATCGCTACCACCACCACCACCACCACCACTAAAACTACTCTCACCGTTACTCCGCCGCCGTTCTTCCTCCCACGGTTTCGCATCCACGACGGCGTCGTCGTATCGCGCCACCAAAAATGCATTCTCTTTCGCCACATTCGGAAAGCCTTTGAGAAACCTCAACGCTTCTTTCGCGTACACTATCCCTGGATACAACGATACGACCGTCCCGACTGAAGCTGGTCCGCTTAAAAACAGCCCCTCTTCGTTTTCAATCGCTTCGGACGGTTTCACCACGTTCTTATTCGTGGTAACCGTCTCCGAGACGTCCCCGGTCCTCCCCATCAAATCCAAACCAATCGTCGTCAGCTGCGTCTGTACGCTCCTCCACACTCGCTCTTTCCTCTCGAGAGACGAACATCCTCTCGACTCTTCCAAAACCTCGTTCGCGACGACCGCTTCTCTCGTTTCGCCGCGAACCTCTCCTTCCTCCTCCTCGTTCTTCTTCTTCTTCCGCTGCTTCTCCGCTCCGATTCGTTCCCGAAACTGCGTCAACAAAAAGAGCTTCTGCACGTCCGACTCTTCCTGCAAAACGCGCCCGGACGGTGGTTTCTTCGAGAAGGACGCGCCTCGCGCGATTGCTCGGAGCATTCTTCTCGGGGAGTGCAAAAGTTTCCTTTTGTCGTCGTCCGTATCTCCTCCACCCAACCCGGTCTTTTTTTTTGGAGTTTTTTTTTCTCTCTCTCTGCTCCCCACACGCGTTTTTCCAATCGGCGCTTCTCTCTCTTCTCTTCGTCGGTCTCTCTCCCCGCGCGCACACAAAAAAAACAATGACGAAACGCGATCCCGGAGGGCGCAAACGAAGCCTCAAACTCGCCAACGAGATGCGACGACGACAAAAAGACGACGATTTTGGACCCAGAAGTGGTGGTGGTGGTGGTGGTGGTGTCGGGAAGCGAGAAGCGAAGGACACTTTGAACGACGACGCCGGCTTTGGTGGGGGTGCAAAGTCGTCGTTCGAAGGTTTAATAGCGCCGCACGCGATGAAGAAAGCGACGAAGAAGGCTAAGTTTTTAGAGAGTGAGTCTAGATGAGGGGTTTGTCTTTTTGTCTTTCGCGACGCGGAGTCTGGTTGGTTTCTCACTCTCGAGCGCGCTCGTTCGCTCGCTCTTTTTCTCTCTCTCTCTCGTCCGATTTCCCTAACGAACTGTTCCTCTCTCTCTCTCTCTCTTTCTAGAGATACGCCGGTCGCACGAATCGAATTCCGCCTCTCGATTATCGTCCATCTCGAAACAATCGAGTAAATCGAAGAACAAAAAGCGCAAAAGCATTCAGTTTGGCCTGGCCGATTTCGCGAAGGACTTGAACGCGTCGTTGTTGGAGACGTCGGCGTCGATGAAAGCTTTGAGCGGCAACGGTAAACGTTCGAAGAAGATGTCGAAGATGTTGTCGAGCGCGTTGGGAGGAGGGAAGAAGAAGAAGGGTAGCACTAGCACTAGCACTAACAATAAAAAGCGCGAGCTGATCGCGCGAGTAGAGAACGAGCGGATGAAGATGGTATTGAAACACCCGACGTTTAAGGAGAATCCGGTGAAAGCGGTGTTGACGCACCTCGCCGCGCAGTTGGGCGAGACTCCCGAAGACGGCGGCGCGGAGGGCGGGAACGAAGACAACAAAAACAAAGACGCCGGTGGCGAAAACGACGCGAAAAAGAAGAAGAAGAAACGTAAGATGACTCCGGCGCAGTTGCGTCAAACGCAAGGCGAACATCACGCCGGACCATCCGAGCGGTCCAAGAAGAGCATCCACGCCGCCGCCGGCGCCGGCGTGGCCAAGAAACGAAAGAAAGGGACGAGCAAAAAGTAGATTTTTCTTCAAATTTTCACATCTAACTTAATATGCGCTCTGTATCACTTACGGCGAGCATCGCACCGCGCTTTCCTTCTCGAAACGGCACGCGTAACGCTATCACGCGCACAACATTGTCGGCGCATCTGAGGAGAGCGACGAAGAGTGATCAAGACAAGAAGAAGAAGACGCGCAACGCGACGCGACTCCAAAGCACCACCGACGACAAAAACGAAAAAGTAGAGGAGGAGGAAGCGTGTTTCCCGTGGGCAGCGCCCGGGTACAAAGGCGCGTGGGTGTCGCAGCAAGACGACCAGACGCAGAGAGTGGTCGTCGCATCGATTTGGATCGGGATTCTTGTTCTCACGTATCTCTCGTGCGCGAAAGTGGGACCTTTCGTGGAACACGTGCTTCCGGATTCTATCTTTCAGTTTTCGAAACGGACGTGGCCTGTGCTCGGCGGGACGTACGTTCTGGCGGGCGCGGCGCACTTCGCGTTACCAGAAGGTTTCGATGCGATGGTACCTCATGAAAACGCGTTCGGCGGTCTCTGGAAACTCCCCGGTTCGAAGCGTTTCCACGTGAACTGGACCGGCGTTTGCGAAATCGTTGGAGGTTTAGGCACGCTCTCGCTCCTCTTCGACCAAAACTCCTCTCTCGGTAAAGCCTCCGCGTTCGGCTTGTTCTTGTTGACGTTAGCCGTCACTCCAGCGAACACGTACATGTTCACAAACAATAGCCCGGGACCGTTACCGCCGGACGCCTCGGAAGAGATGATGGTGTTGACGCCGGCGCAACACTTCGCGAGAGGTTTACTTCAGGTGTTTTTGTTGACCATGTTATGGGGCGTCGCGACGTCGTAGAGGTTTACTTCAGGTGTTTTTGTTGACCATGTTATGGGGCGTCGCGACGTCGTCGAGTTGATTATAATAATAATAAAAAGAACTGTTTTAGTTTTTGAAACGTGTAGGAATAGTAGTAGGAGTAAACTGAACGCGCGTGAAAAGTCTCTTCGCTCTCCTTTTTCTTCCGGCGCCGAGAGAGTCTCGAAGAGGGATTTTGTGAACACCCTCGTTCGTAAATTCCCTACTAAGTTCACAAAACGCATACTGTTATTTAGGGTGTGTGAATTTTTCGGGCGCTTCCCGCCAAAAAGAAGAAAAATATCTACCCGGGGGGAAAACGAACAAACAAACGCGACACATCACAAAATAGCGCGCACACACACGCCGCGCGAAAAGAGTCTCTTCCGCGCGACAAACTTTTTGTTCGCGTAAAAAAAGGTACGTCGCGACGTCCCGCGTCTTCTAGTCTCGTTTTTTTCGTTCGCGCGCGTCTCGACGGAAGCGCAACGAGAGATTCGGCTTTTTTCGGTGGGCACCAGTATTGGAAGCTTTTCTTCCTTCGAAAAAGAAGAAGATTTGCTGGCACACTCAATTTCGTTCCCTGTTTCGCGCATAAAAGCGAGAGAAACCTCTCGCTCGCGAAGGTCAACGCGCGCCTTTCTTCTCTTCTTCGCGCGCGGAAAGAACAGATCCACGCGTATTCGAGCGCTTTGAGACCGAAGAAGAGAGAGAAGTTCGTTAAAGCGCGCGAGAGAGAGCGACGAGTACGCGTTTTTTTTTCTTTTTCTTAGTCAGCACGCGCGAAGAAAGGACGGTCTACTTGTAGTTTCGGAGGCAAAAAGGGGGAATATAACTGACCAGAGGCGCCACTTTTTTTTCACCCAGAAGAGAGACAGTTTTCCCGGGGGAAACGCAGAACAAAGCGTCGTTCGTCGAAGAACCACCGAAAAAGCGATATAGGAAAAGAAGTGTCAAACATCATGGTGGGAACAACGACAACAACGATTCGTCAGTCGTCGAGAACGACGCAGTCCGCGTACAAGAGTCCCGCGACGAGGAAAACGCAGCAACAAAATGATGAAAATGAGAGGAAAGGAAATGTCCCAAACTCCCCGTCGCGAGGCCATCGCGAGGCTCTGGCCAAGGAGACGATAAA
>Ga0181598_1000539_pt1 | contig 37653 bp, 23 predicted proteins | sample 041ome_4_FD_153295 | JGI IMG/M metagenome (GOLD analysis project Ga0181598, IMG submission 153295) | Coastal salt marsh microbial communities from the Groves Creek Marsh, Skidaway Island, Georgia - 041404US metaG (spades assembly) | ecosystem: Environmental > Aquatic > Marine > Intertidal zone >... | reverse complement strand
TACAAAAACTCCTCTCTCTGCTTGCTCCGGGGAAAGGTGCAGAGACACACGTGATCATCTGTGTAGGATACCTGCGCCTCTGGTTTTCGTAACGGTTTAAATCGATTAATCCTTTTATGGTACATTTATCGCTTTTCGCGTATTTTTAAAAGTGCTCTTCATTTTTTCAGCACGCGTAAGACTTCAAATGCGTGCGAAAGAACAACGCGATCCTCCCCCAGAGGAGGATCCAGAAAGCGCGTGTTACCGCACGACGACGACGGACGGGACGAGCGAGATAAAGTGCGTGGACGTGTGCGTGGAATTTCCATCGTCTTCGGACGATGACGCGAATAAAAACAACAACAACAACAGTCGCGTCTGCCGCTCGAAACCGTACGAAGAGGAAACGTCGGATTCGAAATTTCTCGCGTGCGAACGCGCGTGTTTAGACGCGCACTTCGCGTCTGTTTCCCTAAAATTTCGAGGCGACGAGGAGAAAATGAAAGAGTACGAGAGTTTGCGGAAGAGAGAGTGCGAGAGCGGGTGTTTGCGCGCGTTTTTTCCGGAAGAGAAGGAATGAGAAGAAGAAGAAGAAGAAGATTCAAAGGTGGTTGGTGCTTTCGCGCGCGCGCGCGATTGACATCATCCGAACGTTAGATTTAGCACAATAAAACATAATAAAAGCTCGCTACGTACGCATAAACAAAAAGACTAAAGTAAACTATACATCCTCTCCTATTATTCCTCTAAATTGATGCTCGTGCCAAACTTCCCGTACAACTTCGCCTTCAGATCCTTCATCGCGCTTTCGATGGTGTTCAATTCCTCCTTGTGTTTTCCAATCGCATCCTTCTCGCGCGAAATCATCTCGTTTAACGTTTCCTCGGCTTCGGAGTGTTCCATCTCGACGAAACATTCGCCGAGGACGAGTTCGCAGGGGTCGTCTTCGTCCGCGAGGACGATTTCGGATTCCGCTTCTTCCGCGTCTTCCAAGCGTTTCTTTTTATGTTTCGTGGGGAAAAGAGAGAGAGAAAAGTCAACCAAATTTAATATCAATCAATATGAGAAAATGATATACGAATAAATACAAACCTCTTTGGATGCAATCATCGCGCGCAACTCGTGCGAACGGTTGGTTAAGCGGCCGAACGCGCAGATGCGCTGTTGGTCCTCCCAGTTGACCTCGACGTCGTGTTTCGTTGGTGGAGGAGGCGCTGAAGCCATTTTTTTTCTCAGGAAAAAGAGAGAAAAAGGAGAAAGAGGAGGACAAAAAAAAACCATGAAACCCTAAAATATGATTTTATATCTTAAATGTTAAACCCTAACGCGTAATAAATGTGTAGAGTGTTGCTTTTGAAAATGCCACAAACATCGTGAGTCTCTCTTTCGTTGAGTCCACGAGAAGACATGTATATGTTCAACGTCATCCGCTGCGCAATGCGCGCGTAGGTTCAAATCCTGCACTCAGCGATTCTATACGCGATGCGAGAAGCTGAGTTGTCCGAGTGGTTAAGGAGGCGGACTTGAATTGTGTGTGTTCTTCCTTTCTTTTTTTTTGTGTGTGTGTTTGTGTGTGTGTGTGTGTATATCTGCTGTTGTTGTTGTAATCGTGACTTCTATGTGCAAGTAGTGTATATCAGGGTGACTTCTATGTGACGTGCGTTTGCGCCGCGCCTTACGTTTGCGCCGGTTGCGTCCAGTTATTTTTACTCGAAGAACTGTTGTCGTCCACGATGATTTCTCGATGCGAGGACCAGACCAACTGTATGGCTTCTTTCGTGCCGATCCCGCCGGCGCGAGGGTCGCCGCACGGACCAAACCAATGGTTTTGCGGCGCGCCGGTCGTTCGCGCTCGGTTTCCGACGTACGTCGTGCCGTTGACGGTTTCCGACAACAGTTTTCTTCGAAAATCGACGTCGTTGCTCACGATGGCAGCGGTTAAGTGGTTTTCCATCTTTTCCATGGCTTTTAAGACGTCCGGTAAAGTGGCGTCGTCGTATTCGACGACGATTTGGAACGGCCCGAAAATTTCCGTCGTGACCAACTCGAAGTTGTCGTCATTTTTCAACATTTCTTGTAAAGGCACGAGCACCGCGGTCGGCTCGAGCGCGCCGTACCGTTCCGGAATGTTGTGATTTTGCAACTCTTTACCGCCGAATAAGACTTTGGACCCTTCAATTTGCGTCAAGATTTGCCTCACGTGCGTCAACATTTGCTCGGTCGTTTTCGTCAACACCGGCCCGACCGTTAAATCTGACAAGTTTCGTTTACTCGCCAACGATTCCATGGCGTCGCAGATTCCCAAGCGCATCCAGTTCGCGTGCGCGAACAAAATGGACTGCGCGGAGCATTTTTGCCCTGAACACGCGTACGCGTCTTGGTCGCACTGGTACGCGACGAACGGCAGCTCCTCTTTGGACGCGTCCGGACCTAATATCTTCCAATCGAAACCGGCGTCTTCTAATTTGACTTTACCTTTCAACTGCGTCGCTAAACGTTCGGCGACGCGTTGCGATCCGGTGAATAAAGTCATTCGCGGTTGCATCTGTTCGAGTAACTCTCCCATGATTTCCCCGTCGCAATGAATCAAATCGACGTCTTCAGCGGGCATCCCGCACGCGTGCATCAATCGCAAAAACTGTTCCATCACGATCGATACTCGAGAATCGACGTGCAACAACACTCGATTTCCCATGTACAGAGCGCCTAAAAGTTGCAAAACGGGAATCTCGAGGGGAAAATTAAAAGGCGTGATGATGCACACCTTCCCGTACGGCCATCGATACCCGTGACTCATTTGCCCGACGTGATCGCCGGGCACGGAAAACCCTCTCGACAGGAACCGCACGTTATCGCCTGCGAAATTTTCCAAAAACTTCCGCGTTACCACCACTTCCGCCGAAGCTTGCCCGTACGACTTCGGCGCCACGCGCTGTATCAATTTCGCGAAATACTCCACGTTCGACGCGTCTCTCAGCGCCTCCGCGAGCTTCATCGTCACGTCGCCGTATTTCAAATACCTCTCTGGACGTTTAAACGGATTGTGCGCGCCTGATTTCGGCGTCGTCGCGACCCGCGAGCGTAAAAAATGCACCAGCTCCTCTTTACTCGTTTCCGGCACCAAGAGAAACGCATCCTCGTTTTTATTCATCGGATCCGGGAACGATTTGAACCCCGCCTTCTTATTGCTCTCACCGCTTCTTCGCCCGACAAATTGACCGTCGATGATGTTCTCCGCGACTGCCGGTATCGCGTTCGAGAATACTTCCGGTTCGACCGTCGCCCAGGAAGATCGAGCGACGAAGAACTGAGTTTCTTCGCCTTTTTCTAACGAACTACTCATCATCCGTTTCGCGAATCCGCGTTGCATTCTTCGGCACTCTTCCTCGACGAGCAAAGAATTTGCTCTTTTCTGCGCCGCGAGGTATCCCATTTTCGGGCATCTTCTGATGCCGCGGTAGATCGCGTTGCTCGACATCTCGTGCGTGCGCGCGCGCGTGCGTAAGTGTGTATCTAATCCGTTTTTTTCCCCTGAGTACTAGATACGCAAAAAAAAGCGGTTTTTAGGGTTTAGGTGACTCAGCATTTTTCTTCAGTAAAAGGTGAACAAAAACAGAGAAGAAGAGGTTACACTATTAACGCACGTTCCGAGAACGAAGAAGAGAGAGAGAGAGAGAGCATTATTTATTTCGCTGTTTGTTCGGTTGATGGTGTTTATCGCGTCGTCGTGGAGATCTTTATTAAAACGGAAGAAGAACAACGGCATTGGCAAACTCTTCTTCCGTAGCGCGAATTTTACCTCGTCGAAGTCGTTAGGGAAAGCAGCAGCAACAACCGTCGTCGTCGACGCCGTCGGCGGTGGCGATCTCTCCTCGTCGCGCACGGCGGAAATTCCCGCGCTTTTTTCGAAGAAGGAGCGACGACGACGCGAGGAAGGAGTGAAAGAACAAGAAGAGAAGCGCGTTGTTCGACGAATAATTACGAATGAAACGCTTTTGAGATTTGCGTCTCTGAACGATGAGCTCGAGAGGACGGTTCGGAGTCACCGAGGGCAAGGTTTGCGTTCGCTTTTAATCGCCGCCGTGGAGCACTCCCGGACGAAGGACGAAGCGGAGAGGACGAGAAGAATGACCGAGGACACTATCCGCAAATTTCCGAGCGAGATGCACGCGCTGAAGTTATCCGCGCTCGGGGCGACGTTTAACGAGAGCTTGTGCGAACGTTTGACGATGGATATCGCCGAAGCGGCGCGAGAGGTTGGGGCGAGCGGGTTGTGCGTAGACGCAGAGGAAGATTTCTTGAACGAGCAAGTGGACGCCGTGAGCTTGATGCTGATGCGAGCGATGAATAAGAGTGAGAACGACGGTGACACGAAGAACGCGGCGGTGTATAAAACGTATCAAATGTATCGCAAGGATAGCGTGGAAAAGTTGAAACGAGACATCGCGACCGCGGAGAGCGAGGGGTTTGTTTTAGGCGCGAAACTCGTCCGAGGGGCGTATTTAAACATCGATCGCGGGAAAGGGGTGTTGTTCGAGACGAAAAAGGAGACCGATGAGAGTTTTGCGGACGGTTTAGCGTTCGCTTTGAAGAGCATACGAGAGAGGAAGAAAGACAATCAAAACTCTCACGTGAAGATCTTGTTAGCGACGAGGAACACGGACAACATTTCATCGGCGTTGGGGTATTCGGACGACGTTCAGTTCGCGCAGCTGATGGGGATGGACGACGAGGTGACGCTATCGCTACTCAAAAAGGGTGAACGCGTGGCAAAGTACTTTCCGTACGGAAAGTTTACGGAAACTTTGCCGTACTTATGGAGAAGATGCTTGGAAAGAGCGGCTTTTTCGTAACCGGAGAGAGAGAGAAGAGAAGAGAGAGATGTATTTTATACAAATGATGAAGCTGTATAACATAATTTGCTGTTGTATATCGTGTACTAACAATAACATTGTCAAAAGAAAAACACATCACTACTACTACGAAGTGTACTTGAATGAACTACCGTGTGTCTATGAGATTACATCTATTCGCGCTAAAAGTTGTTTTTTTTTCTCTCATCTTCAATGCAAAGTCCCGCCGCAGAAGCAGCAAAATTTCATCCCTCCGCTCACTTTCAAATCCGCGTTGCAATTTGGACACATAATTGTGCCTCGAGCACCGATAGCGCCACTTCCAGCGCCGGACTCGCTTGGCCTTTGTTGCGACAACGAAGCAGTATTGGTATTGTTGTTATTATTTAGACCCAAGCCGCTGAAAGAAGTTGGACCTTGCGCGTTGGCTGCCGTTCGGTGCATTCCGTATTTCCAAGCCTCCAACGACGCTTCGTCCGTACTCATCGTCGCCGCGGCGACTAATACAGAGCCATTCGAAGGACCGTTACTCCTGTTGTACCTCATACCACTCGCAATCGTTGTCGTATTGTGCGCCATAGTCGCGGCTTTGAGTTTGCGCTTGCGCATCTCCTCCGCCGAAGAATTCGTAGTGTTGGTCGTCGTTGGATTGTTTGCATACGTTGCGTGTCTTTTCAATCCGCCGGCAACGACACCACCACCACCACCGCCGACGCGCAGCTTTACGGGTTTATCACTCGCGTCCTTGGATGCTGTCGCTGTCGTCGTCGTTTTCAAGGTTGCGGTTGTCGTGTTGGTATTCTTATTTGCCTTTTTCGTCGCCGCTGCGCCCTTCTTTTCTCCTGTCTTTTTCCTCCTCTTACCATCGTCTTTCCCTTCCGCTCTTCTTTTCAACGACGCGTTGTTGTGCACTGTCGAAGGCGTGCGCGAGCGTAACAACCTCGAAACCGTTTCCGAGTTTTCGAGTTTTCTTTCGCAATCCATGGCTGCTGAATGCAAGACTCTTACCAACGAGACGTCGTGGCGAATATCGTCCGCGGTTTCCTTGGAGGATTTTTCGAGTGCGTCGTAGAAACGTCTCCATTCGTTGCGCTCCGCTTCCTCGTCGTTGCGTTTTTCACCATTCGATTTCGTCGAAAGTTGATGGTGACGCGTGCTGGATAGAACATTCGTTGATGGCGTTATGGTAATCGCGCTCGCATCCTTCTTGCTTAAATAGAGAAACCTCATCCACGCGATGCAATACTCACGCATGGATTCGTCTTCTTCGGACGCTTTGCCTCCGCGACATCTCGCTCGTTTCGCAAAGTAGTCGTCGATTACTCCAGAAATCTTAGCGAACGTTTCATCCTCATTCGAAGCTTCGTTTGACTTCGAGTCATCCGGTCCATCTTCTCCTTTTCCACCTCGTCCACGCGCGACGACCATTCTCGCCACGGTTTTCAAAGCCTCTTCCACGCGTTCCTCTTCTGCAGACAGACGCCGGTTGTCCGAACCTGGGAGCGCGAGGGGTGCAGCTTGCGAAGAGTAGTAATCCATTCTGCCGTCGCCGCTTCCGCTTTCAAAAAGAACTCTTCGTTCCAAGGCGCTTCGCGGGTCAACCAACTTGACCAATCTAAATGTCACCGATGTCGTCTTTTTCGTCTTTGAGAAGACCGGCGCTAAAACAAACACGCGCTCGTCTCGCGATTGCACGGGAAAGTACTTTTTCGTGTGTTTCAGAAGCGCAGCTGCTTTACCACCTTTCTCTTTAGTACCGACGGAACCATTTTTGTCGGAAGCTACAACCATTGGCATCGCCGTCGCGATGGAGCAGAGTAAAACTGGACACTCACCGGGAACACCTTCGTCGTGCTTCTTTGCACAGAACGACGCGTACGCGGACATCCAATTCGATGAAAATTTGTTTACGTCACTTTCTGATGGAATAGGATATGGAGAAAACGAGACGTGTTTCGGGGCCTCAGAAGAGTCAATATCGATCGCATCGATGGCGCTCATGAGAACGATGTCGTTGATTTTGAGCACCGTTTCTTCTTCGTCTTCGTCTTTTCCGCCTTCGTTTTTTCTGCTGATGTAATTCCTCTTCTTGTTCTTTGCCGTCGTCGTCGTCGTCGTCGTTGTCGCTTTCTTCGTCACCGATGTTTTTTTACTAATCGCTTTCGTTTCCCCATTGCGCTCTTCATTTACTTCTTCACCGTTGTCGACGATATCCAACGACGTTTCTTCTATGGGAAGAAACGGCATGATACACTGCAAACACTCTCTCGAAACTTCCACCGTGGCTATGCACCGATCGTGAGTTTTATATTTACTGCTGTTATTCTTACTCTTGTTTTTGTTCTTCGCGCTCGATGAGAGTTTCGTTTTCAATCCACCGCCAAGGAGAAGCTTTCCTCGCCACATCACCGACGCGTCGCTCACGGTGACGGGTTCGGCATGTGATGATCCAACGACGGTATTCGTGAAACCCCAGATGTTTGAGACGTGCTCTAAGCGCGCGTTGATGAGCGCCTCTCTCGCCGTCCTCTTTTCAGATGCTTTAGAGTCTATCGATGTTTTCCTTCTATCATCTTCTTCGTCTTCTTCATCCGCGATGATATAAACCGGAACGATTTTCAACCGCACCTTCTCGCCACCGAGCTTTTCTTTCGCTCTTTTCACGACGCCGTGCGCGAGTACGAGACCCTTGGGCCATTTACTCGGATCGTTCATATCAAATAAAGCACCACCATTTGCATCATCATCATCATCGTTCGCTACTACAATCGGAACCACGCACACGATATCCATCGCGCTCAATTCCTTCCTTTTAACCTGGTCGACTAACTTCATCGCCTCCGTCGCCGCGCCTCTTTGCAACGATGTCATGAGCAATCCCTCGTTTTCGCCATCACTCGTACCCACTCTTTTCCCACCTCCCGTTTTCTTCTTTTTCGTCGGCGTCTGCACTTCTTCATTGAACAAATCTTCCGCCGTTTTCTTCGCTCGCATCGAGCGCTTACTCCGCGTCAGTCGCAACCGTTCGCCCACGGACGCGTCGTTACTCGACGCCGACGACGAAGAAGAAAAAGAAGAACAAGAAGAAGACACTTTCGTCCACGGCACGAGACCAGGACCAAAATCGACCTCTTTCTTATCGACAGCCGCGACAACCGGGGGAAACCACGACACCGCCGCAATCTCCGTCTTCTCCTCCTCTCCGCGTCCATCCTCAAACAGGAAGTTTTCTTTGAAATAATCATTCCTCGAAGACGCGAATTCTTTCACCTTCGCTTTCATCCTCGCGCTCGATTCGCACAGTCGCAGGACAGAACTCAGCTTCTCTCTCAGCGCAGCTTCTCCCCGTTCGGTGAGCCCCGCGAGGAGCGAGTCTTCTTCGTCTTTTCGCTGGTAAACGTGCATCGCGTTCGACACGAGAAGGAGCATCGCGCTGTTGCGCATTTTTCAAAAATGCTCTGGAGAGACTCTCGATATATAAATGCAAAAAGAGGAGCAAACCGTCGTCTCTCGCAAAACTCTGTGAACCTGTCAAGCGGGCACGTGGACACGTCTCGCGCGCGGAGTTTTATGCATCCGATCCGCTTATCTTAAAATTATTTTAGTAATGACGCGAAAGTTTGAAAATTTTTTTCGTTTCATTTCGATTCGATGCGAAAGTCTTTCTTAGTAAAGCGTTAAACGTACGCATGCGGATTTAGTTCCTGTGGAAAACAGTACGTGCTCTCTCTTTTTTAATTCTAAAAACGCGCATCTATCTATGCATATCATCTTCGTTTACTATCTATCATCCGTGATGAGAAAAGAACTCGTAGTCGGGATGAATGACTTCTATGCTCCTCAAGAAGGCGTACGCGCCGTCGATCATAGCCGCGGTTCGAGCGTTTTCAGCCTCGTCGGATTCTTCCCAGATTTCTGGGTCGGTTTTGTAACAGCACAAACCGAACGGCTTGAGCGGGATGAACGCGTGCTCTTCTTCTTCTTCTTCTTCTTCTTCTTCTTCTTTACCTTCTTCTTTACCTTCTTTGGCGGTTGCCGTCGTCGCGGCGGTACCCTTTCCGTCCTCTTCGAGCACGGCGACGCTCTTCTTGGCGTCTTCGATGCGCCTTTGCAGTCTAGTTTCACCGGAAAGCGTCAAAGAGGCGGGTGGAGGTGGAGGCAGCCCTCTGATTGGTGTCGTTCCGTTCTTGTCACCTGCTTCGTCCTTGTCTGTTGCTTCTTCGTCGTCTTCTTCTTCTTCTTCTTCTTCTTCTTCCTCCTCTCCATCGCTATCGTCTCCGTCCTCCTCCTCTTCGTCCTCTTCGTCCTCTATGTCTAAATGATTCAACCCGTGGTAGGTTAAAAAACACCCCTGAATATCCGTCCGACTCGTCCCTTGCGGTATCCTATAAATCGGATACCACGCGAAACAAAACCACGACTTCTCTCGATCAATCTCCGACGCTTTCAAACTTTGCACTTTTTCGTTCTCCTCGGCGAGCCGCTCGATGACGTCCGTCAAAGGCGGTCTCGAATACGGCGCCAAAGACTCAAAGTACTGCGCGGACGCTTTATTTCTGCCCCTACTGCTATCCCTCTTCTTCTTCTTCTTCTTTCCTTTCTTCTTTGTCGTCTTCTCGAAAATCTGAAACGCGCTTATGTAACTCGCGTAATACTGCGCAATCACCTCCACGTTTTCCTCTTCGCCTTCTTCTTCTTCTTCGCAATCCTTTCTTCTTCCGCTCCGTCGTTGCATCTCCAGCGGCACTTCGCACCCGAACGCGCTCGTCTCGTGAAACGCGCGCCACAGTTCTTTCAGCGCGAAATCTTTTTTCTTCTTCTTCTTCCCGCTCTTCGTTCTCGACGAAACGCATCGCACGAGCGGCATCGTGTGCACGAGAAGCGATTCGATGTTTGACATTCTTTTCTTCCCGGAGGAGGAGGAGGAGGTCGCGGCAGCGGCGGCAGCGGCAGCAGCTTCTTCTCCTCCTCCTCCAGACATGTATGCGACGACGCTCGTAATAAAACTCTCTCTTCGTAAATAAAAATCCGCGCGCAAACGCGTCTTTCTCTGGCGCTCTTCGTCTCTCTCTCTCTCTCTTTCGTCTTCTCAAATTACGAAGGATGATGGTTTAGGGTTTAGGGTTGAGAAAAAATATCTAAAAAGCACTTTTTGAGCACTTTTTTAACCTAAAAACCTCTTTCACAAATATCATCGTCACCATCATCGAGCGTCTTCTCTCGTGAGTACAAATCGAAAAGAGAGAGAGAGAGAGAGAGAGAGATTATGATGCTGTTTTTAAACGCCGCCGCTCACCCGTCCTCCTCTGCGTCGTTTTCCTCCCGTTCTGCTCTTTCGCAAAAAAAGCGAATTCGTTGCCGGGAAAATGCCATCGTTTTCCAATTGTCATCACCATCGAGGCGTCAAAGGAGACGAGTCGTCGCCGCCCCGAAAACGAGGACGACGACGAGAGCTGGGATGGGCGAAAACGCGCTCGGGATATTCTTGATTTCGTTACTCGATGACATCGCGTTCATCGGTTTGACGAGCGCTGCTGCCGCGACGACGACGACGACGAATTCGTCATCAACGACTTTAACCAGTTTTACTAACAAACTTCTGGGCGACTTGAGCGAGAGCAATCCGGGCGACGTCGAGGCGCCGACCGGAGCGATTTTCGCTCTGGCAATTTTAATAGGGGGGGGATTTCTCGTGGCCACCACGTTTGGGCTGAAACCAGGCGCGGATGCGCAAGACGAGATGCGCAAGAGAGACGAGGCGATATTTAATAAGCCGATTCAGAAGACGAAGAAGCAGGAAAAGAAGTAACGCGCGACTACTACCGCGCACGCGTAGAAAGCGCAAAGGGATGTAAAACGAACGATGTAATAATAATAACACTGTTTTGATTTTAAAAGCGCGCGCGCTGATTTTGTCTTTTGTACACATTTTCGTTAAAATACAACACACTAACTTACATACAAGGTAGGTACGTTTTCTTTGCTCCCTTTTTTGCTACTACATTTTCTCGTCGCTTCGCGCGCGGCTGTTTCTGACGATGCTCCTTTTCGCGACGTAGTCGGGCAACAAGGCGTCGCTCGGTAACACGGCTTTGGTTCTCGTCGTCGCGCCGAAAAAGCGGCCGCCGCGGTTCTTTTTCTTTGAAGACGCGTCATCGAAAGCCGCGGAGGTTTTAATCACTAAAATCGGTTTGTCTTCGCGACCGAAACGGTGTCTTCGAACGCGCTCTCGATGGTTCGAATGTACCGTTTTGATGGCGTCAAAGGCAAAGAACGCGATGGCGGATTTCAACGCGAGCTCCATGGCGTGTTTGCTCGTGAGGATTTTAAAAGTCGTTTGCGCCATTCGCGCGGGTTTGTCGACGAACGCGCTTTTCAGCGCGTCTTTAATTCGTCGCGGTGTTGATTTTTGAGCGTTTCGTAACCGCTTCTTTTCCTTTTCCATCTCTCTCAACTCTGTCTCTCTCCTCTCTTTTTCTATTTGATCAAACTCAAAGGCGAGTTTCCTCTTCATCGCCGAAGACGCTTCGAGGTCGATGGATTTGCGGACCAGAACCGTGTGGCCGGACTTTTTCGAAATGGTCTTGATTAAAACGGAGTTTGGTTCTTGAAATTCTTTCTCGGCGGCGGAATCGTCCTCTTCGTCGCTGCTTTCGAAATCAAAACTGCCGCGACCGTTTCGTCGACGACCGATGAGTCGTCTGGACCAGTTTCTCTTCCCCCTCTTGCGTCGTCTCGGAGGCGACATCGGCGCCGGATGCGATTCGAGGTTATCGCGATGATGGTTCAGGCCGTTGTTAAACGCCAAACTCGTGCGCGGTGAAAACGGTTCGCCCGTTTTCGGCGGTAAAATACCAGCTTTGACCATGTTCTCGTGGTGTTCCTCGAACGCCTCCTTGTTGGAGTACGACTTCAAATAATACTCTCTCGTCCACTCGACGTCTTCTTCGTCCGATGATGAGTTTCCAGACCACGTCGTCTTGTTTGCAGCTTCCCACCCGACGTAATACGATTTCAAGTTGTACTTTTTCCGCGTTTGATACCCTCTGAACGCGGATTGAATGGCCACCGCTCTGCGTTTCAGCTCGTTTTGCCGTTTGCGCACCAGCTGACCACGATAAATAGCTTGCAACTTTTTGGCACTCGCGTGTTGTTTCTTCAACAGCTCAAACTCGCGCTTTGCCATATTCATGCGGGCAAGAGATTGCATCTTGACGATTGCGTCTCTCGTTTCCTCATATCGCTTCTTCTCGATGGCCATTCGAAACAACGATTGGATTTTGCGAACGGCGTTTCGCTTCTCTCGAAACGTTTCGCGTTCGTTGCGACCTACGAGCGCCGCTCTCACTCGCGCTTGAATCGCCAAAGTCGCCCGGCGTTGCTTCTGAAACTCTTCTCTCTCTTTCGTCATTTTAAACACGGATTGAATTTTAATCGCCGCCGATTTCGTCTCGTTGAATCGCTTGCGAGCGAGGACGCCTCTCGTAAACGCTTGAAATTTCAACGCCGATTGCAACCTTCGCTCCTGTAAATCTCGGAACTCCTTCTTTGCCTTTTGCATTTTCACCATCGATTGAATCTTAATCGCAGCCTGCTGCGCTTCGGCTAAGCGCTTTCGAGCGAGGACGCCTCGCATCATCGCTTGCAACTTCAACGCGGACTCGTTTCGTTTGATGTGCAACTCTTGCAACGATTTCTTTGCTTTTTGCATTTTAACCATCGATTGAATCTTAATCGCCGCGTCGTTGGCTTCTTTCAAGCGTTTTCGGGCAATCGTGCCTCGCATGAGCGCTTGCAATTTCTTCGCAGCTTCCAGTCGTTTCGCTTTCATCTCGCGCAAATCTTTTTTCGCCGCGTGCATTTTCACCATCGATTGAATTTTCAAAGCCGCTTCGTTAGCTTCTCTCAAGCGTTTTCGGGCAATCGCGCCTCTGACTAACGCTTGCATTTTCATCGCCGCGTTGGTTTGTTTCGATTTCAACTCTCGGTAGGCGTTCATGGCCATTTCAGTTCGGACTAACGCTTGTAACTTCTTCGCCGGATCGTCCGAGGCGTCGAGCATGCGCTTTCTCTCCAAAACGCCTCGGAATACCTTTTGAATTTTAATCGCGGCCGTCTTCTCCTCAAACTCGCGCTGGTTTTTTAGAAAATCACGTTTTCGTTCCTCGGGCGTTTTCGGCGATTTGAAAAGTTCGCGTTGCTCGAAGCCTCGCAAATCGCGCAAAGGAGACGAGTAGAACTCTGGCGAGCGAAACTTTTCCGGAGTGTTGCTCGCGATGCGTTGCATGACTTTTTCGTACTCTTCTTGTTCTTTTCGCTCGATGCGTTCAGCTCGATGCACGCGATAGGCGCGTTGGATGGTCGCTGCCGCGTCGTGAATCTTCAACATTTCAATGGAGCGTTGCAGCAACTGTCGAGAATTGGTGGCTTTCTTTCTCGCCTGCACACCTCGGAACGAGGTTTGGATGCGCAAAGCGGCGTCGTTTTGCTTCGAAGCTTGGGAGCGAATAGCCGTTCGAGAAACTCCTTTACTCGTGCCACTGCTATCAACGCTATCATTAGTGTTCGCGTTATTGTTGTTGTCATTGTTATTGTTTCTACTGGCGTTGGCATCCCCGTCAGTGCTTCCATTTCCGCGATCTCCTCCAGCGGTGACTCCTTTTCCTTCGCCGCTCTTCTTTCCGCTCTCCGGCGTGCGAAACTCTAGCTTCGGATAGACGCTGTTGTAATGCACTTCCGCCCAAAAGCTCAACCATAAATTCCTCTCGCCAAACTTTTCGGACCAGGAGGAGTTCTTTCCGTCGTCCGGAGGTGACGCATCGCCGCTTTTGTTGTTCCAAGACGACGTTCGAGTCGGCGTGATTTCCAAGACGCCGTTATCTAAATACGAAGTGACTACGGTAATCTGCGCGCCATATAGATCCGCGGCGGCTTGTAACGTGACGTGATCACCCCACGTGCCATCCGAGGCCATATCGTCGCAATAATTCGAATACGCCGTTTGCATCATAAAAAACGAGGACTTGGCTTCCTCGGTCGAGGATTGTTGCGAGCTCGCAGACGAAGGCGCGTTTTTGCTCCCGCCTTTGCTATTACTATTTCTACTACCGCTCATCTCTCCCTGCGCATCCCCCTCGTTCGCCGCGACGACGTACGCCGCGTACCTCGACGCGTGTTTCCTCAACTGCCCAACCACGTTCTTCCTCACCTCTTCGTAAAACTCCGGCGTCCGAAACAACTGGTCGCTCAGCGCTCGAAACTGACAATTCCCGTCCCCGGAAACTACTTTCTCTCTCAACCCATACGCGTCTAATCTCTGCAGCAACACGTCGTGATCTCTCTCCACTTTCTCGCTATCCTCTCTGCTCAGCTGCAACGCGATACGCAAATCCTCGTCCTGGTTCCTCCTCGGCGTTATCGGCACCGATATTTGCCTCTTCGCTCTCCTACCTTTGCCGTTCACCGGCGCGTTCGAAACCTTCTCCCGCACCACGCCGTCCAACTTCCGCGACCAACTCTCTATCCGTTCCTGACCGACCCGTCGTTTCCATCGCTCTAATATCACCTCGTACGATTCGTTCTCGCCGTTGTTGTTGTTATAATTAATGTTGTTATTGTTGTTTTTTCTACCAGCACCATCGTCTCTATTTGCATCTATTCGTTCACTTTCGTCGAGCGAACGCGCGAGTAAGTAATCGCTGTCCTCTTCGATTTTCCGTCTTCGATCCTCTTCTTCTAAATCGTCCTCGAAGAGCATTTTGGCGATTAAAAAATCGCTCATCTCCTCCTCCGTTTTTGCATTCGCAGCGGTACTTGTTGTTGTTGTTGTCGATGCGCTCGCCGCGCGCGTCTCTCCGCTCCACGCGCGGATGAGTTCTAAGCGCGAGGAAGAAGAAGGTGAAGAAGAAGAAGAAGAAGAAGAAGAGATTTTCGTCGAAGCGTTTGAATTAATATTACTATTATTCTTAATCGATGCCGCGTTCTTCCTCTCCTTCAACGAATTCAAAGTCGATGCAATCGGATCTTTCTCCTCTTTTCCTCTCTTCCTCTTCGCTTTATTCGAGCCGATCTCTCCTCTTTTCTCCTCCTCCTGAAGCGGCGGCGGCGCTTTAGAGACGCAGCACCCCATGACGAGGAGATCCAGGAGAGCGATCTGACTTGATTTAGTTGATAAAGTGTGTTGTGTATATGGAAAATTTGTTTCTAAATTACAACTGTGTCTCTCTCTTTTTTTCAAAGTCTCTCAGGGGGTGGTAACAAAAAAATACTCTCAGAACGCGTCTCGGCACGCGTCTTCTTCCGCGACGGTGACGACGACATCAGGCGACGACGAGGAGGAAGAGATGAGTTTCAAGTTCTCTACGTGCCGGACGGAGAAAATGACGCCTCCTTTGCCGCCGACGAGCCAGCAGTCTGGGCAGAGCGCGACGTCGCGCAGCGTGAACTGGACGTAGGAGGTACCGGGGGCGACTTGTTGTTGTTCTTCTTCTTCTTGAACGAACGCGAATTTGAGGAGGTCGGCGCATTCGCGCGAGTCGGTGATTGGACCGGCGCGCGAGCGGACGCCAAGGAAGGCGCAGTCGAAGAGAAACTCGGAGGAAGGCGCGCGCCGAGTAGACGCTCGGTCGTTTGTTCCTTCCGGGAGGACGGTGAAATCGAACGGGACGCGGAAGGTGACGCCGGCGAGGCAGACGGTTCCGAGCGCGCCGAAGTTTACGACGGTGCCGGAGACGGTGAGTTGACGTCCGTCGCTTGATGGGGAGGTTCCTTTGGTGGATGCTCTAAAGTTTGCGCGAATATCGAGCGCCTCGAGCGTTTGCGACGATTCGCGAGGACAGGCGGCGACGTCGGTGCTCGAACATTTCGAGGTAGGAGGAGAAGGGGCGCCGATGGTGGTGGTGGTGGTGGTGGTAGCGGTAGTGGTAGCGGTAGGAGTAGATGTGACCCCTGGCGGTTGTTGAGATATCACTCCTTCTGTCGGTTGAGAAGTAGTAGTTGGAACGTCCACGGGAACCGTCGGACGAATCGTCCCGAATCCACTCGGCGGCGGAGAGGCGACGACAGATTCCTCACCTACCGGTGAAGGCGTCTCTGAAGGAACGATAGTCTCATCGACGTTGTCGAACAGAGGAGGAGGAGTTACTGATGCATCGATTGCTTTTACTGTAATTGTCGACGCTGGTATATCCGTCGGCTTCCCCGGCTCGAGCGTAAAATATTTCGCAGTATCGGTAACTTCCTCTTCGGATGACGGTACTTCCGATGCATCCTGTTTTGTGACGAGAAATCCGGAGGTCCACGGCACACCCTCGCCGCGATCCCACGCAGAAATTTTAGATGGAGATGCCGTAGAATTAAACCCACCTTCCATGGACCTTTTCAACCAGCACGAATGGAATGCGAAATCTACGCAATCCCCTACGCAGTACACCCATATGTCGCAGTTTTCCGTCTCGGCGCACGCATCGCAGCACGCCGCCGCTGAAGAAAGAATGTTCTTGTTACCATCGTTGAGTAAAATGCCCTTGAAGTTGGTGTTGGCTTGAGCGTTACACGCGTATCGATTCGGGAGCCTACGGACACTCGGCACAGACGCTTCTTCTTCGGACGCCTCGATTTCTTCTTCTTCCGGAGTAGTAATCGCCGAAGTTTCTGATGCCACCAATTCGACAGCTGGAACGAGAGCACCTTTGGGAGCTGAGCACTCCAGCCTCTCTGCTATAGTCGGCCCAACAAAATCGAACGTATACGAAGAACTACCGATGTCATCATCTACAACATCTTCCGAAATGATTTCGTTGTTTGGAAAGACGCTGAAGAGAATATCGTCGTCGACATACAAAGGTTTCAGATAACATCCTTCGCATAATGTGACGCCAAAGTCGACTTCAACTAACACAACATACGCCGGGGGGATACTATCACCCCCACTTCCTTCTTGTTGCGAGTTGGTACCTTCTGATCCACTATCGCCGCCGCCGGATAAGCTCACAGGCGCGCTCAATGACGCATAGAATTGAACATTTTCGCATCGAGGATTAGAAAGCTGTACAATCTCGTCGCCTCGCTCGTTGTACGATACTATTTTATAACCATAGCATGTGAATTTGAGTTCTCGGGACGGATCGTTGATTCTTCTCCACGCCCCGTACGCGCCTTCGCCAAGATTCTCGCGAAGCCATGGCGAGAGCGCGATTAGCGTCAGAGCGTTCTTCAAACTCACCGCGCTGTCTTTATTCGAATTTCGTATGTCACCGGCGAACGCGTACGATTCGTATTGCTCGGTAAAACTATTACCTCCGTTTGTTGACGAAGAGATTGCACCACGGTCGTCTTTCCAGTAAATGCTACTTTCGATAACGTTTAAAGCCTCTTCTGAGCAGAGCGTCGTCGACGGAGGGCCTTGACTCACGTTCACCGTGCTGGAAGGAAAGAGAGCATCGCTACCCGCTCCGGAGTTTCCAGCCGCAAACTGATTGTTGGCGCCTCCTGGCATTCGTCCAGCCATTTGGTTGGACGGGTTGATCACTCGAGGCGATTGAAAGAACGGGACGCCTCCAAAGAATTGTAGCAAATTTCTTCTTCTGCGTCTTTGTTGCTCCGTCGCGGCTTCTTCAAAATCGTCAAGATCGCAAAATGGACGTCGAATGAAAGGTTCGGAAACGGCTAAAGCGTTGGAGTCATCACCATCGCCGTGTGAGACTTCGAACAAGGCACCGTCAGATTCTCTACCCGTTAACGCACACTCTCTGCACATTTTCACGTCCGATATGGTAAATTGCACGCCGAACGAAGTTGTTTCGCTCCTCGTTCGCGCGCAAAGATCCTCGTCGGAATACCTACGACCAAAACCATCGATGATTTGAAGACCTAAGCACGTTCCAACGCCAGGTGTTAACGGATCTACGAACGATGACTCGTCGTAGAAACTACTCGTGGACTCCGTTTCTACTTCGCCGCCTCTTGGGACGTAATAAATCGGAATTTTAATCTCCGGCACGAGGATTGTTTCCTTGTTGGTATCGTCGGCGACGGTGAGTGCACCTACGACGGAGTATTTTTTCGACAGCGTAGGACTTTCAAGCGCAATCGCGAGGAAATTCTTCACGCTTCGTGCGTCTGAACATATGCCACCATCTTCTGCTTTGGGAATGATGACTCCAGATCTCTTTACTACGCCTCGACGAATATCTATAGGGGTTGTTGTTATCGTCGTCGTCGTCGGCGGCGTTTCTTCCACCGCGAGGGTTTCATTTGCGATGAGAATTGCAGACGTACGAACGAGTGGAAATAGCATTGATTCGTTGAAATATTCCACGCGTATGATTTTTGCAACCGTACCGTCTGGTAAAGTCACTTCGTCACCTTCAACTTCAATGCCTTCCGGAGACTCGAACGTTCTCAAGAAAAGTTTTCCGCTGGACGCCACCGTGAGCGCGGATTCAGACGCGCCAATCGTAGTGCTCGTTGCGCTAGAGAACAATCCAGCTTCGAAATCAGCTGTGCCGTCACCTATGCGCACAAACTGCGTTGTTGAATCTAGAAAAAAAGTCCCGGGTGCATCACTCAGATCAGCGAGAACTCGATATGTGCTTGAAGTATTCCATGTGGTGTATTCGAAAGATATTTGTCCATCCGCGGCGTCTCGAAGTACGGTAACGCCTTGATTTTTCAAACGCGGTGGCGACACGATAACTAAACTTGCCTCGCGACCTGTTTCGCCGCCAATAATATCAAGTTCGGAAATGAGCATGCCGCCGTTTGAGAGCATGAGTCCTCGAATCATCGTATTCGGGTCTTCGCTGTAGAACATTCGCGCCGAAATGTACACCAACGGAGAGTAATCTAACTCATTCTTTTGAGCGTAAAATGTCTCCACGTCAACAAGTTCTCGAGAGTCTACGGTGAGTGGTTCTTCCACCGTTTGTGTGAATTCAGCCGCAGGGCATGCACGGCCGTACGTTGGTACGAAACCACACGCCGATGGCGCTTCAGAAAGTACCGCGGCGTGAATTTTCGAGACGATATCTCCATCTGAGCCACTCGCGTTGATAGGAGAATCCGCCGTGAGAAGAAGAGATACGAAACCGTCGCAGAAGCACTTCGCATTTTCGACGACGCGGAGTCGCCTACAACACATTTGCCAGTCGAGGTCCTGAAAGAATATTTCTGAAGCACCGGCAAGATTCGGCACGCACGAATCTTCAGCGGCTCGCACGGCGGCGTAACACGTCGAAGCAGAAGGAATAGCCACCGATACGTTCGTTTGAAACGACGACAACGACGACGGTATCCACCATGCCGTGGAGTTTGTGAATGCCTCGAAATTGAAACCAACTCCAAAGCCACCAATTGTTGAACCACCTTCAACCAAGAATATATTCTGAAAATCACTCGGCTTCGTGGCGCTGTACTTTTCGGAGACCCACGATTCGGCGTCTTCGATGATCCTCCAATCAAATCTAGCGTCGATATCGCTCTCGACGAAACCTTCGAGCGTTTCAGATAAATCGTTAACGCAAACGCCTTCGTTGTCGTTTGGAATCTCGTTCATCGAAAAACCGCAAGCTTCTGGTGCAATCTTGGATAGAGACAAGTAGAGGTTGGTCGACAGCAACTGCTCAGCGAACGGTGGACAAATACACCCGCGGGTCCAGAGCGAATACAAAACACCGCAGCACGCCGTGACATCGTAAGTGGTTGTGTCGATATCGTTATCTTCTACAGCTCCATCGCTTACAACGACTCTTGCGCACGTTTGTTCGATGGCGTCTGTATAATTCAAACAGTTTCGATAGTTTGCCCTATCGAAGAACTCTCTGAACATTACATCGCGAATTTGATTCCCGCGTTGATCGATGGCGGATAATCCTCCACTGAGTTGCTCTAAAACGCCTTTTTCGATTACTTCAACTCCAGATATTTCGTCCTCGCCAACCAATAAAGGAACACCGACGGCAACTGGAATCAAACGAGTTTCGTTGATAAACCTTGTGACGTTTCGAACCGTCTCGGTGACCGGAACGCCAATGCGCTCACGAATTTCCGGACATTGCTCGGAGATGTCGAATCCACATCCCAAAGGCGTAAAGCCAACCAGCTTGCGCAAGAATGATTTCGCTCCTGCCGTTTCCTCGAAGAGCTCTTTACCTTTTCGTTCGTCTATGACGGCATCACAAAGGCAATTCGAGCGGTTCAGAGCGATCGCCGCGTCGCAACACGGGGCGATATCTGCAATCACCGGCGTGATGCTGTCGCTCGAGGTGACTTTGCGGCATATGTAACGAGTCGCTTGCACGGTTTCACCGCACGTCAAGTCTTCTTTCAATCGACCAGAGTCTTCATCGATGACACGTTTCCACGCGTTCGATCTATCGCGCACGTCCCGTTCAGCAGGAAGTCTCAAGAACGCCGAAAGCGCGTCGCGATCTTCGCAAATTTCATCGCCGTACTTGATTCGGAACCCGCAAGCGAGCGGAACAAAGTCAGCGAGCTTTTCGACAAACGTGTCGTCGCGCTTTGCAAACGTATCGAGCACTTCGTCGTCACAGAAACACGAAGCACTATCCATATCTGAAACCGCCAAACAGCATCCCGGGAAACTGGCTGGATTCGGATTCTCGTTTCCAACGTCGCACAGCTGATCGACTCGGTTGACCCGTCTTCTGCACGCAACGAGAATATCAGCAGCATCAGAAGTTGGGACGAGCGCAATGACTCTCACAAATCTAGTCTCAGTGACTTCGCACCCGTTCGAATCGACGATTCGATATGATACCGGGTAAATACCTGGAGTTGACGTGTCGACGGATGAGTTGTCGATATCAATCTGCGAGGTGATATCGCCATCTTCTTCGTCGAACGCAGTCGCACCTTGTTCAACGTATACGCCAGAAACCAATATTTCATTTTGTGTCGCAGCAGAACCACCAAGAACTGTCAGTGATGGACACACATTCGGCGGTGGAGGAGAGGGAAAAGGAGGTGGCGGTGATGGACTCGGCGGCGGAGGGAATGGACTTGGCGGTGGTGGTGATGGATTTGGTGGAGGCGGGAATGGACTTGGCGGCGGCGGCGATGGTTCTGCTGGAACCGGAGGTGGCGGTAGAGGTGCTTCCGGAGGCGGAGGAAATGGTGGCGGTGGTGAAGGTGGCGGCGGTGAAGGCGAAACCGGAATCGGAGGAGGAGGTGGTGACGGAGATACCGGGAGCGGAGGTGGAGGAGGTGAGGGTGAAACTGGTGGAGGAGGAAATGGTGGTGGTGATGGTGCAGTCGGAGGAGATTGCGGTGGAAGAGTTGGGGGAGACGGAGGTGGAGACTCTTCGTAATCGTCCGGAAATTCGTCGAGTGGTGTTGGCGGTGGAGATAGCGGCGGTGGTGCAAGTGGAGGAGGACTCGGCGGCGGCGGCAACGGAGAAGAAGGAGAAGGTGGAGGCGAAGCCACAACAACAACTTCCACGGGAGCTTTCGGTGAGAGCGGTGGTGGAGGTTGCGGACTCGAGGGAGGTGGTGGCACGATCACTTCGACTGGCGCTTGCGGTGATAACGGAAGCGGAGGTGGTAGATGAGGAGGAGGAGGAGGAGGAGGAGGAGGTGGTGGTGATGGTGGTGACGCTTCAACAATCTCAACCGCGGGCGATTGCGGCAACGGCGGTGGAGGTGAGGGAATGGATGGAGCAGTCGGAGGCAGAGGCGGAGGCGGTGAAATTTCAACCACGATCGGCGGCTTTTCTTCGACGCACTCCTCTACCGTTGTGCGGATGCGTAAATCCGTTCCACACAAGAACGGCCCGACTAATCGAATCGTCTCGATTTTAGACGGCCCCAAAATATTTTGAACGTCCCCGTCGCAAAAGCACCGATCGTTGTTTGCCGTCTGTATCAGACTACAGCAAGTCTGCGATATTGTGCTTTGCTGACCATTTTCCACAAACAGAGCGCTACAATCCGTATTTATTGACTCGATGAGAAGAACACACGGCGAGCGAGGAATCGGTGGAGGAGCGAACGGCGGAGGAGGAGAAGGCTGCTGTGGTGCCAACGGAGACAGAGGAGTCGGGGGGAACGGCAATGGCGGAGGAGATGCGGGAGCAAAAGGTGGTGGACTGGGACTGAGTGGTGGAGGAGGATTTGGAATAGGTGGCGGTGGTTGCGGAGACAAAGGAGGTGCCATCGGTGGTGGAGGATCCGGCATCGGCGGCGGTGGATTGGGAGCCGCGGTTTGAAGCAGTGGCGGTGAAGCGACGACTAAAACCGGTGAAGGTGGTGGTGGTGGTGGTGGTGGTGGCGAGGGAAATGTAGGAGGAGGCGACGCGACCACCAATGGAGGCGGTGGCATTGGATTTAGAGGTGGGGAAAATGGTGTTGGTGGAGGTGGTGGAGACTCAACCGAAACAACTGCGAACGGTGCGCGCGGCGGCGGCGGCGACGGCTGCGACACAGAAGGAGGCGGGGGAGAAATTTCAACAGTAATCACTTCCTTCACGGGAACACACTTCTCTCCAATCAAAAGTGGACCGGTCAAATCGCAAACGGCTTCAGCAACCAACAGCGCATCTTCTCGGTCGCCAAGTTCTGCTAAAGCGTCGCTTTCGCAGAAGCAGCGATCCGCGTTTGAAGCTTCCATTAACTGGCAGCACTTAGTCGTGTCGCCAGATCTGGCCTCTGGTTCCGCAAGCAAAGGAGTGCACGCATCTCTCAACGCGTTCGTTTTGGAAACGCAAGATTTTGGAATCTCAAAGGGTCCGATCGGTTTAGGAGAAACACGCCCAGACGTCCACGGAACGCCCTCGCCGCGTTCCCAAGCTGGGAATTCTTCAGAGATTAAAAATTCAGCGGGAGCTTTCTTAAGCCAACATTCGCCGAAACCGTAATCGAAATAGGCGTTGGAGCAACCGTTTTCGTTTTCGCAAAAAACGTAAACGTTACAATCAGATCTTTTTTTGCACTCGATGCAGCACGATTCAGCGGAATCTACGATCAAATTAGTGCCAACGTTGAGAGGATCGCCTTTGAAATTCGCGCGTTGCTCAATCTCGCAGCTCGCGCTGGTCGGTTCGGGCAACTCGCCAACATCAATGCGAGAGGTGACAACGCCAGAAGTCCAGTTGACGTTAGGACCTCTGGCGTATGCGGCAGGAGATTCTAAAGATGCCTCTGCTATGTTCAAAGGAAACGTTTTCAAAGTGCACGTGCGATAGGAGTACTCGTCGCAACCGCCTTCCGAATCGCAAAATACCCAAATCTCGCAGTTTGCGTTGGCTAAACATGCCGCGCAACACGCCCCAGCATTTACCGCAAGGTCTACCGTCACGTTTGCAATGACATCGCCGATATAATTGGCGTTCATCTCTGCGTTGCATGGTGGGAACTTCACGTCGCTCGTATCTCTCGCGATCGGTTCGACGATTTTATCGAGCAAAATTCCAGATGTGTATGTGACTTCTTCGCCTCGAGATCCCGGAATCCCGGTGTCGGCGCTCGCAGAAATTATCGCTTGGTCCAAGACCTTCAAAGTACACTGCGAATACGATGACACGTACTCATTCAAACCACATCCGCCAGCATCGTCTGTGCAATACGTCCAAACGTTACAGTTTGGATTTTCTTGGCACGCCACGCAGCAAGCGTCTGCTGAAGAGGCGAGGAAGACACCTTCGGTAATATCCTCGCCGTTGTAGTTTGCTTTATCTTCGGCGTTGCACGCACGAATCGGAGGTGCGAGTTCCACGTCGCCACTGCAGTACAGCGAAGAAGATGGAAAAGACAAAGAAGGAGAAGATGGAGATACTTCTTCAGTTGTCGTTCCAGTCGTCGTCGTCGTCGTCGCCATCGTCGTCGTCGTCGTGGTCTCATACCTAGCCCAGACGTTGTCGATACCGCCGACGATGAAGCAACCGGGACATAACTTGACGTTCTCGTTAAAGAGAACTCGAAGCTTTGTCCCGTCGAGCGAGACTTCAAATCTCGCGTCTTCGCACGAAAAGTTTGTGATTTGTTCTCGCATATCGAGCATTTCTGGAGGCGTCGCGATTGATAAACCTTCGCATGTAATTGACGTGGCGGTAGTTGACACGTCTTCGCCTTCAAGTAAATCAATTTCGAGCACTAAATCAGTGAGATCCAAAGTGAGACACGTTCTCTGACCGAGAACTCCAGATAGTGCCAACGATGAAGCGTCACCAGTAGTCGTCAATCGTCGCGGCTTTACCGTCGTAAACGCAACGTCTACGAGTGACGGACATGCGTTCAAATCCAAACCGACGTTTGGGTTCCACCCGAACACCATATTCGGACTCACCACCGCAACCGACGAAGAGAGCGTATTCATCGCTTCAACGTCACAAACGGGCGCTCGTAGCGTCATCGACGATTCGATTTTCTTACTCTCGACGTGCTTAAAAGAAAAAAGAAAGTTTGAGTACCCGCCGACGAGAAACTCGCCGGGGAGCAAAACGACGTTTGCGCCGAAAGTAACTCTCGGTCCAACGTCGTCCATCGTGAGCGATATCTCTTCGCATGATACATCGTTCCTGCCTTCGTCAGACGACAAAGAGGAGGCAGAAGAGAAACGTTTCGGAAGAATTTGCCCACCCCAACACGCGAAGACGAACTCCTCTTTTGGTCTCGGTTCGTACGTCGTCTCGCCGGAAACGTCATCCTCCACTGCGACCGCTCTCGACCACTCAAAAGGCAACGTAACTCCAGCCAACGATACTGGATCGTTCACGTTTGCTCCACTCGTTCTCGTCACGACGATCGAAACGTACGTCTCTCTCGCCGCGTCCACGACGTTCCCGGCAATGGCACCGAGTCGCAACACCTCTTCCGAAGGCGACGACGACCACGTGTGCACGCTAAACGCGAGGTTTCCATTGGCGAGATCGGCGCACGCGCTCGCATCCTCGCCAACATTCGGATCCTGTTTTATGGTTTATGAAACAAGCAAAAAGAAGGTTAGTCATTCATTTCGATGTGTAAACCGCGGTTTTGGAAATTCCAAGAGAAAAAACATTTTGATACGAACGTGTGGGTTGTTAACAACAAAAAGAAAGAGCGAGATGAGAAGAGAAAACGCTCATCGAAACGCGCTCTCTTTTCTTGCGCGTACCTGCAACGCCCTCCTCGGCGCGAACCAGTTGTTGCTCATCCCACCAACGTCCGCCTCGGGCACGTCTTTCGCGCTCACGTCCCCGAACGGCGCGTCGAAACCGTTCACCTCTCCTTCTTTCTCCTCTCCTCTTCGATACAAAAACTTTTTTGTATCTTCCTCCTCCTCCTCTTCCTTCCCAAAGCGCTCGTCGACAAGGACGCGACCACCCGTCGCGCCCGAAACCACCCGCGATGCGAACAAAACCATCGCGATCGCGCAAACCATCGCGAATCGCGACGGTTTCGCACCAACCGCGTTTCTCCGACCGCGCGAAAACGACGACATTTTTCTTCCTTCTTCTTTCCGCGTATTCAAAAAAATACACTTTTCAAAAGAAGAAGAGGAAGAAACAGCGAAAGAAAAAAAGTTCCAACAACAGCGCGAGAACGAGAACAACAACAACAACAATTCGAGGACCCCCACGCGCGAATCCAACGCGAGTATCTCCGCGAGAATTTCGCGCGGTGGTTTGTTCGGTATTTGAGTATTACTGCGTGTGTTATTTTACGCTTATTATTAGTATTATTTTTTTTTTCTGAGGAGTTTTCGCTCGCTCGCTCGCGCGTCACTTTTTTCAAGTACGCGTAGAGTAAAAATAAAATGGAAAACCGAGGGTCTGCTACTTCCGCATCTTCTCTGCTGACCTCGTTCGCGTGCGCCTGCCTCGGCGCGTTCGCGACGATCAAAATCACCCAAAGATTTTTTAGGAAAGAGAAAGAGTTCCCGCTTCTCGCGTGGGGGACGAGCAAAAATAACGGCGCGAAATTGAACGAATCTTCGGTTCGATTTCAACAAACGAGAGACCGATTCGACGACGTGATGGAAAACGAAAGACGCGAAGGAGGAGGTCAGGCTGGTTCTTCTTCTTCTACTACTACTACTAGAACTACTACCGCACGAAAAGATTTAGAAGCCATTGCGGGGTTTGAAGCGGCGGCGGCGTACGCGGCGACGAGGATTGCCGAAGGCGCCGTTCCGGAAGATTGCATCTTAGAACTGTACGGCATCTATAAGCAAGCGACGAAAGGCGATTGCGACGTGAAGGTGAGACCGACTCGGTTGGACGTGAAAAAGTACGCGAAGTTTACCGAGTGGATGAAGCATAAAGGTATGACGAAAGTGGACGCGTGTAGGATGTACGTGCAGGTTTTGGAGAGTCGATTGGACGATTTGGAGTTGTTGCCGAGTCCGAAGAAGAGCGACGGTAGTGCAAGTAAAAGCGGAGGAGGTGCGTTTGGGAGGAGTCAATCGACGATGAGACGATTAAAAGGCGAAGATGGGGAAATAGATGAGGAAGAGGAGACGAGTTTGATTAAAGCCGCGAAAGAGGGTGATTTTGATAAGTTGCTGAAATGTTTGCGAGCCGGAGCGGATGCAAATCAACGGGACGCGAAGGGGCGAACACCCCTAATGTTTGCCGCCGATACCGGCGACGTGGCGATCGCGATTCAGCTCATGCAATTGGATGCAGATATAGGGGCAGCAGATGAGAAAGGAAAAACAGCGTTGCATTACGCGGCGATTTGCGAGCAAGTAGACGTGGCAGAAGTTTTGCTGGAAGCAGGGGCGGACCCAGAGGTGAGGGACGCGAACGGTACGTCGGCGAGCGATTTGGGCGTGTACGAGTTAGTGAAAAAGAAAGCGAACGGCGAGTTAGCATCGTTAGACAATAATAGTAATAATAATTCAGAGGGAGATAAAGAAGCGAGCGAGGAAGAAGATGAGGATTTTGACTTGGAGGAAATAGAGCGCCAGGCTTTGGAGAAGATGGCGGCGGAAAGCATCGCTTAAACGCGCTCACAACTTCCGAAACAAAAAAATGTGCTGTGTGTATAGAACCTAAAATTCACTACGTGTACTTTTACTAAATGACTTGCTATTGCTATGTAACTAACTAGATTTTCTTTCTGTCGTCGTCCCCGCTGTCGTTGTCGATGCTACTGTTGACTTACTGCTGAGAATTGCGGACGATTTTGCCGCTTTCGAGGAACGCCAAAACGCCCACGCGAGCTTGCCTCTCGTGAAGAATAATTGCGCGGGTAATAGCATCACCATGACGTTGTCGTATCCGCGATCTTTCACTGTTCGTGCCCACTCTTTGGTTCGATAACCTAACCCTTTCTTTCTCGCGCTGCTGATTTCCAACTCTCGTTCGGCGTCGTTCTTCATCCGTTCGCGTTTCTCGAGGCCATTCTTCGCGCTTCGAGCGATGATGCGATATCGATTCACCGGCGATCCGAGTTGTTCGTTGACGTATCGAAGTAAATTGTTCGCCTTGAGCACCATGAGCAAATCTCTAGGAAGCGACTCGAATAGTTTACTCTGGTCTTCCAATTTCACTTTGAGTACCGTTCTGAAAATCTCGCGTTTGTCGCTCATGGATAAACTATCATTGTTCGTTTCTTTCTCTCGAGTCGTCGTCGGCTCGGTCGAGGCTCGCTTATTCTCCGTCACGACAACTTCATCGGCACGAGAAGAAGAAGAAGAAGGTGAAGAAGAATCTGCTTTCTTGAACCGGTCTTCAATCACTCTGGCTGGCGCTAAAGCCAAGATAATCCCGAAAAACTTGTGCATTTCTGGATTAATACCTAACTTTTCCACGGCGTTTCGCATCTCGTTTTCGTCGTTTCGAATCAACGCCAACCACACTTGGCACCACGTTTCCCTCGTCGGTTCGTCTAATCGTCTCACGACGCCGTGATCCAATATCGTCACTTTTCCGTTCTTATCGACTAACAAATTTCCCGGATGAGGATCGCCGTGTGCAAATCCGTGTTCAAACGTCAACGTCGCGAACGCTTCCTGAATCGTCTTGGCGACTTTATACGCGTCCACTTTATTTTCTCGCATTTTCTCCACGTTATCGACTCTCGTTCCGTCCGCGAACTCCATCGTCAACACTCGTTTCGTGCTCAAACTATCGTGTATTTTTGGGACCGTCACTTCCTCCTCCTTAAAACCGCACTCCTCTTTCAATAATCTCCCCATATCTTTACAATTCTTTGCCTCTAATCGAAAATCTAACTCCTCCGTCATGTGCCTGCGCGTCTCCTTCGCCAGCCACGCGAAGCGTAAACCTGGAATCAAGTACCCCAAAACAGCGTAATACGTTTCAATCGTCGCCAGATCGACCCACAAAAACCTCGCCACAGGTCTTTGCTGTATCTTAACCGCCACGTCTTCCCCCATTTTCGTCTTTGCTTTATACACCTGCGCCAAACTCGCGCTCGCAATCGGTTTCTCGTCAAACTCTAAAAACACGTCTCTCGGCTTCAAACCGTCAAACTCTTCGCTAAACGTCTTCTCGTCTTCCTCGAACGGCCTCGAACTCGCGTCATCCATCAAAACCCGCAAAATCTGCCGAAACGGCAGCGGCGCCACCGGCTGCACGCACAGATGCTGCCCGGCTTTCACGTAAATGCCTCCGTTTTCTCTCGCCAAGTCTCGCAAGCGCACCGCGACGTCGCTCCACAGCTCCTGCCTCGATTCGCGCTGCAACTCTTCCAATAACGACGACGATTGTGTCATTGCAGGAGAAGAAGAAGATGATGAAGAAGAAGAAGAAGAAGAAGAAGAAGAAGAAGAAGAATCCAACTCGCTCTTGATCTTATTCACCCTCGCCACGTGCCTTCGATAATCGAAATACACAGGCACCAAGTGTTTCGTCGCCGTCATCACCCTCCGAACCGCGTGGACGCTATCGTCGTCCGAATAATGATACGCCAAAGTGGCGCACGACGTCGTGGCGGCAACCGCGGCGGCGGCGAGAGAAGGAGAAGATGATCGTCCAACCAGTCGACGCAGCAGTCTCTGAGAAGAAGAAGACATGATAGCGTTTTGTGTTAGTGTAAGTGTGTCTCTCTCACTCTCTTTCCCAATAATCAGAAAAATCCGATGCTCGCGATTTGTGTGGATCCAAAACGCCGCAGAAGAGAGAGAGAGAGAGAGAAAATCGGAGAAAAACAACCGCTCTTCTCTCTCTCTCTCGCGCGCGCTTCTTCTCCCTCTTCTTTTCGAGACGTTCTCTCTTCTCTTTTCGTCTTTTTTAATAGCGCGGCGCAGGGGCAGAGTGCTCTCCAAAACGTCCTTTTTTTCCCGGGAAAAAAAAAGGTTTAGGGTTTATCATAAACCCTAAACAAAAACGTGTTCGTTACTTCTTATAAGAGAGAGAGAGAGAGAGAAAAAGAGAGAGAGAGAGCTGCGCGCGCGCACGTTTTACCGCGTTGGATGACGATGACGACGACGTCGGCGGCGACGAGAACGAACGCGCTGTTCGCGCTGATGGCGAGAAGGAGGAAAGGGTGTCTTTCTTCTTCTTCTTCTTCTTCTTCTCTTCTTCGCCCAGCTTCTTTTTTTACATCTTCTTCTTCTTCTTCTTCTTCTTCTTCTTCTTCTTCGTCGTCGTCCTCTTCTTCTTCTTCTTCTTCCAGCGACGAGAAGAGCGAGACGAAGAAAAAAGCAGCGCTCTTGTCGTTCCACCCGCTCTCGTTTTCCGGAGCGAAGTTATGCGCGAACGCGTCCATGCTTTCTTATTGGAATTGCGGTGCAAAAGGTTTCTTGGATAAAGATATCACGAAGAATACGAAGGAGTTCTTCGACGTCGGTCGATTTGGATTTGAGTTCGTCATCACGGACGAGCCGGAGAAGTTGAGACAAAAAGCGCTCTCGCTGTGCGTCGTGGAGGAGAAAGAGCGCGAGAGGAGGACGTGGTTGGATTTCGACGCGACCGGCGGCGAAGGCGGCGAGGACTTTGAGGACGGGAAACAACAACCGGAGAGCCGAACGCTGATTGTTTCACTGAAAGAACCGAACTGGATATTGGTGGTTTTTAGAGGCACGACGCCGAATCCGACGCGAGGGTTCTTTCGCGAGAGTAAGATTAACGGGAAAGCCGGGCAAGTCGTATGGAAGGATTGTCCGGATAAAAGTAAGCGGGTGAAAGTACACGCCGGGTACGCGAACGCGTACGGAATCGTGCGAGAGAGAGTGGAGAGTGACGTTTTGGAGAGAGTGAAGAGGAAGATTGAAGAGGAGGAAGAGGAGAGAAAAGGCACGACTTCTTCTTCGCTATCACTGCCCAGAGTTGTAATCACTGGCCATTCGTTAGGAGGAGCCATGGCTACGTTATGCGCGGCGAGGTTAGGGAATAACGCGGAGCTTAAAAAGTTGGGCGCGAAGGTATCGCTCGTTACGTTCGGGCAACCGAGGGTCGGGGACTCAAATTTCAAAGCGCTTTTTGACAAAAAAAGAGAGAAAGATGATGACGCGACTGGTAGTAACACTAATAATAATTGCATGGACGGGTATTTAAGAGTAGTCAACGAACAAGACGTGTTTGCTCGCGTGCCGCCGAAATCTGGAATTTGGATACCCGAGGACGTGTTGGAAACCTCTTTATCCTCCTCCATCGACGCAAATCAGTGGACGTTTCAATACGAACACGCTGGTGATTGCGTGTGGTACCGCGACGACGGACGGATTTTGTTTCGAGAAGAACCAAAAGGCGTGTCGCTGAGAACGGTGAATCCCGTCTCAATCGCGTTGGACCATTCAAAGTATGCCAAACTGTTCGACGACGAAGGCACCAAGAAGAATTTCCCGCGAGCGGTATGTTTTCATCCCGAGAGAACAGATCCGAAAACTATCTGCGTCAATTGTCCAGATCCAAAGAATGACTTTCGAAGAAGACAAAGCGGCGACAGCAGCAGCAGCTCCTAGAAACGTATGTAGCGATTAGATAGCTTTATTTTAGAATTAGTTGTAAAAGCATGATTTTTTATATTAAATGCGCGCTCTGCTCTGCTGTGTACAAATGTGTTCTTTACAATGTCTATCTAAAAAAATGTCAACTCCCACCGTAATCACTTTAAAAGGAGTCCATGGATTCTTGTTTCGCTCGGCTTTCCGCTTTCAACTTTTCGCTCGCCACTCGCGTTCGAATGTCGAAATCGTCGCTTTGCTCGTCGTACGACGACGACACTTTTCGAATCAAATTTGCCGGATCCTTCTCTTCATCGTCCCTGCTGCCACCGACGCTACTGCTCCCTCTGCTGCTATCTTCACCACTCGTTCTGCTATTACCACTACTAATTAAGAACGATTCCGAGGCAATCTTTGCTTGATTCAACGCCCTCTTCAAGGTTTCCTCGTTCGCCGTTTGTCCTTTGCTCGCCGCTTCCAGTCTTAGATTCGTCAAATCTTCGATGACGTCCGTGATGGCGTCTTGCCATTTAAACAAGTTCTCATCGAAAGACTGCTGCATCAAGTTTATCCCCCCGAGCTGCGGTCGCCCTCCGGAACCATCCATCCCGTTACTCCCGATGCCGATCAAACTCTTCTCCAAAATCTCCGCTAAACTATCCTTCATCGATTCTCCCAACGCGTTCAAATCGAACGATTCTAAACTATTCGCGTCCCCTACGAGAGGTTTACCCCACTGCTCGATGTTCTTCAACAGTAACCTCAACTCTTTACCGAGTTCTTGCCATTCCAGAGACGCTTGCTCGCCTTCGTTAAACGCGCGCATAGCGTCTTTTTCCATCAATTTCGTCGTTTCATGCATCGCCAATTCCGTCGCAATCATCGCTTTTTCCATCGCTTTCGCCGCCGGGTACAACACCGCAGAGAGCGACAAAAAACCGAACCCGATGGCGATTGCAATCGGTACGTTCGATGGTTGACTTTGTTCTTGCGTTGACTTCGTCTTCGCGCGAGGAGAAGACACCAAAGAAAGCGATGAATACGCGTTGTTATTCGCAAAATTCTTCGAAGAAGAAGAAGAAGAAGGTGGAGATAAGACGCGAATCGACGGCAACTCTTCCGCGCTCGCGGTGGTGCTTTTTTTGCGCTCGAGAAGAGAACGACAACAACGACGGCGACACTCGCGGCGGCGCCGAAGGGAACGCTCGAGGAAAGTTGTTTTGGTCGTCGTCGTCGTAAAGGACGGCAGTAAAGCCGACGTCGACGCGCTTTTGATGAGCATTATTTTTTCAAGAGGCCAGACGACGAGAGAAAAATGAAGAAAAATGGAACTCGTGTGATGCCGCTTTATCATCGCGCGCGCGAATACCGCGTCGTCGTTACAATCTTTACTATACTTTACGCGTCGTCTCCGACAATCGCCAAAGCTCGGTCGCGGTCGACTATTTTCGTTCTACTTTTGCTGCTGCTGCTTTTCGATGTTTTTTCGGCTGAGTTGGTTACGTTTTCTTCTTTTTCTTCTTCTTCTTCTTCTTCTCCGCGTTCGACGGCGTCGAGCTTGAACCATTTCGAGGCGGTGACGAGGAGCTTTTTTTTGTCGTTATTTTCGTCGTTTTGGAAGAGGAAGTTGTTGTTGTTTTTGCCGCCGTTGGCGTCGTCGTCGCTGTCACTAACGATAGCAGAGGCTGGTTTGAGGAGACCGGCGAGAACGTCTTGTTCGATCGCTCCGACGGTTTCTTCGGCGCATTGGACGTTGGTGGCGATGACGCCCGAGGCGCCTCGCTTCGCCCAGCCGCAGACGTAAAGGCGACCGCCTTTGGTCGCGGACGCGGAGGAGGGATCTTCTTCGTTGTACTGAACGCGTCCTAAACCGTCGTGCGAGATGGTACCGTTGTCGTCCGAGGGGACTAATTTTGGGTCGAGTTTATCGCCGACGTATCCAACCGAGCGTATGAGAATGTCGCACGGTAGAATCGTTTCGTCTTTCGCCGCGTCGTCGGAAAGCGTCGCTTTTCGATTCCCGCTCGGGCCTTGGAGAATGTTTTTGCGAATTTTCACGAAACCTAACGACGACGACGCGTCTTCTTCGGGGAGCAAACCCGTCGGCGAGTGTAAGAAGATTACGCGCAATATCTTCTTCTTCTTCTTCTCCGTACCTTCTGCCGATATCACATTTTCCGCCGCCGCGTCCTTCGCCTTTTCTAAAACCTCGAACGCTCTTCGTCTCGGCCTCGACGCGTTCATCTCCTCGATATCTTCCTCGGTTACTTCTAAATCGTCAATTTGGACGTCTAAATCCGGTAAACCGAGCACTTCTCTCAACTCTTTCGGAGAAAACTTCGCTTGAGCGACGCTCCGCCGACCGACGATGGTCACCGAATTCACCTCCGCCTTTTCTAAAGCCTCCAACGCGTGCGTCGCGATGTCCGTCTCTCTCAACTCTTCCGTCGAGCGCAACAAAATCCTCGCGCAATCCAAAGCCACGTTCCCGACGCCGACGATGACAACATTCGATCCATTTTTTCTATTCTGTAATCTATCTACGATATCTTCGTGCATTTCTCTATTGCTCCTCGGCGCGGCGGACGGCAAGCCGTTGAACCAATTCACAAACTGCCGAGCGCCGTACACCCCTCGCAACGCGTCTTCATTTTCAATCCGCAATTTCCGATCGTTATCCGCCGCGCCGTGCGCGAGCACGACGCCAGAGTACCGATCGAGCAATTCTCTCGTGGATACGCGCAAAATATTACTCCTCTTCTCCTCTTCTCCGTCTCCGCCGACTCTCACGTTTGCGAACAACCGAACGCGCGCGTCTCGCAACAAAGCGTCAAACTTGTTGGTAACATTCTTCGTCGCCGCGTGATCCGGAGCGACGCCGTACCGGACGAGACCGTACGGGAAACACTCTTTCTCGTACACGTCCACGCGAACGTCCGCGTTATTCTTCTTCGTGTTACTAGTACCGTTACCGTCGATCGCGGCGTTCGCGTTCGTATTCTTCTTCCTCGCATTATTCAGTTGGAGCAATTTATCCACCGCGTACATACCCGCGGGACCAGAACCGACCACGGCAAACGAATAAAGAGGCGTTGTTTTGGTGGCATCGTCGTCATCCGCAGAAGAAGAAAAAGAACGACGAGACGCTCGATGTCGCCCTCTCGCTCTTCTCGCCGAAGACCGCCGTCGTCTTTTTCCCTCTTCTTCTTCTCTTCCGTCGTCGTCGTTTCGGGGAAAAAATGTCGTCGTCGATGCGCTTCTTCCGTCTTCTCGAGAGAAACGCGGCGCAAACGACGACGACGACGACGACGACGTCTCTCCGAAAAAGAAAAGTCGACGACAAAAGATACGCGCGTTTTTTAGACTACGGTGTTTCATGTCGACACGCGTTCAGTAGAGTGCGTTTGTTTTCTGTTCCATTTCTTTTCTTTTGGGGGGTCGACGTTTTTTTTGTAAAAAACGGCTTTTTTTTAAAAAAAGAGAAAAAAAAAAACTGGTGTCATTTGATCACACACACACACTTACACATTTGCTTTATACATATACACACACACACACGCATCGATTCGAGAGAGAGAAAAAATTAGCCACAAATGATGATGACTTTGAAAGGGCGAGCGAAGCGTCGAGGTGGACGACGGGACGGTGGAGACGCGTTCTTCGCGAGCGCGACGACGACGTCGCGGTTTGGACATCTTCTTCTTCTTTTTTTATGTTTGACGGTGAAGACGATTTTTTGTTCCTCGGAAACACGAACGACCCTAGCGGAGAAGGATGACGCGACGAGGATGGTCGTCGGGGAAGGACGCTCGAGACGGGAGAGGTTGGCGGAGGAGGCAGAGCTGGTGGCGAGATTGGCGAGGGTTTTGGTGGAGGAAGAGAGAGCGCTGGAGGAGGAGGATAAGGAGAGCGTGGCGATGCCGAGAGGCGAAGGTGGTGTTGCATCTTCTTCTTCTTCTTCTTCGAGAAAGAAGACGAAAACGTTCGCGGTGCTGGACAAGGCAGAAAAGCAACCGCAATCTACGAAAAATCCGGACGCGAAGTTTCTGTACGATCTCGCGAAAGCGTTCGTTCGAACGGCGAGGCAACATTTACCGAAAGAAGTCGCCGAGTCGGACGATTACGCCATGCAGGCGAGATATCAAGCGTCTCGATGCGCTCGATCGGCGGACGCGACGTTGTCTTTGGATTGGTTTTTTGAGTTTATGGACGAGCTCGTCGCGAAAGAGGAGATGGGACGCGGCGGTGGTGGGAACCATTACAATTCAAGAATGTATAAAGGGGGCAATGTGTATCGTCCGGAGATGTACGCGACGAGCACCGCAAACGGAGAAGAAAGCGCCATGATGCCGGTGGAAGATTTATTCTTACTTCGCGCCCGCTCGTATTACTATGCTAACAAAATACAAGCGCACGAATCGCGCGCCGCGCTTTCACCATTCTGTGGTTCGATCGTTGGATTTTCGGTCGCATCTGCGATTTGGATGTTCAGTTTCTTCCCCGTTATTCTCATGTCGAGCGCGGTATCGGCATCGTTTGTGAGCATTTTGGCCGTAACATCTGCAAACAAATGTTCCGCGTCCAACTGTTTCTACCCGAGAAAGTGTTGTGACTTGACCTTAGACGGGAAAGGTTACGAAACCTGCGCGTATCATTTTTCCATCTGTCCGGATTATTGCGGTCACGAAGGTGACGACGATGGTCAACGGTGCGACAGCGGACCTCCGCATCCTCAAAATTTCCGCGCCGTCAATCCGCAGTTCGTCGAATCTTACGAACGCTTTTGTTGCAACGGAATTTGCTGTCCAACAGGTTTCGTCTGTTGCGATAAAAAAGACGCGGTCGGGAAAGTCGGTCCGAAGTGCGAAAAGGTAGAGATGTGCGTCGACTCTAAAACGAATAAAACGAAACTCGCGCCGGGACGATTGCGCGAGACGCCCCAGCTCTGATGTGAGAAAGATATATCAAAAAAAGAAAGTCTCTCTGTAATCGTTGCCTTTGTTAATATTAAAACATGATATCGTGTGATGACTTCTATTTGAACTGTACACGTATTTTTTCAATGTGTTGTTTAGATACAATATGTGATGCGCCGGTGGAAATCTCCATTCCTACTACCGCCCGGCGCAATCAGCAGAACCCCGGATTATACACAAACAAACGCTCTCGTTTTTCAACGAGAAGACGAACAAACAAAACGTAAAACGGATCATTCATATCGCTGCCGTTACATGCAAAACCTGTTTTCTTCGGTTTTTTTAATAGTACGACACGACCTTTCCTTGGTCTTTGCACGAAGCCGGGCGAAACTTTAAGTCGACCACTCCCCGATGCCGTATCGCGATTTGATCAAACGCCGCGTAGGACAAGTCCAAGTGTTCGCGATCGCCGCAACACCAACGTTTGTTCCCTTCGTTCGGATGATTGCACGGACACGAGTCGGTGATTTTCACGACCACGCTCTTCACGGCCGGCTCTTGACATCCGGCCCATTTCCCGAGTTCGCTCCATTCGAAGCCGCGCGTAGGACCGTTCACGCAAACAACCTCGATGCACTTCCCGCACTCCTCGGTCAAACCGTAATCGTACCCACCGTCCGTTTGCACGGCGGTGATGAAGTGATTGCCGAGATCTTTGCCGTAGCCGCACGAACCGGTGTAAATTGACATTCCATCCGGTCCAGGGCCGTTTGGACCACCGTACCATGTTGCCCTACCTTGCTTCCAATCCGACGAATTAAAATCACCTAGAACTCGTCGAGGTCTTCTCTCAAACCGAACAAAACTCGGCGTCTCTTCCGGCGGATACAAATCCATTCGCTGTCTTTCGAACAACTTCAAAGTTTGCTCGAACTCTCTCGCTTTCTTGGCGATGAAAGAGGTCGTCGCGTCGATTTCCGCGCGCTGGAAAGTTTTCTTCTCTTCCTCTTTCGGAGAAGAAGAAGAAGAAGGATCCGACGAATTCGTCGAGTTCTTCGCGATCGAAATGTCCTCCCGATTCGTTCTCGCGAAGAGAGAAAACGCTCGAATGGACGCGTCGTCGACGAAGGATGAAAAGAACAACAGAGCGGCGAGGATTTTGCGTCGGTTGGTTCTCGCGCGACTCGGTAGCAGGAGAGAAGACATGTTTTTAGTAGGTATTCGCGTGTTGTGACGATTTTTTTGAAAATTCCTTCTCAGCCACGAATTTTTTGCCTTAATTCTCTTGGACATTTCACTTTGACATATTTTTTGATGGATTACAAAATATTATTCTCTCTCGTTTACGACAATCTCTTATCAACTTTCTCTCGCGCAGGTAGATGTACACTTCTTATTTTTTGTCCCGAGGACACATTTTTACCGTCGTTTACGAATGGTTTCGGACTTGGCGGCGGCAGCGACGCGCGCGGAGGACCGGGTTGGTTTCGCAGCAGCGTTCGATTTCTTCGATTTCGCCGACGCGCCGCTACCGCTACTCTTCGCAATCGATGTTTGATAGGCATAAATCAACCCACCACTGACGACTAACGCGGCTGATATGGCCCCGGTTTGACTCAAGCACTGTTTTTTCGCGTTCGCGGAACAAAACGCGACGTGAGTAAAAACTATGACTCCGACCGAACGCGTGGCGTTGGACAACGAGAGCGCCGTCGCGCCGGAGGATCGAACAATCTTCATCATGCATTTCGCCATCATGGCTCGCGCGCACGCGTTAGCCACGTAAAAGAAAACAATCACAGGAACAGCGTTCGCTGCTAACGATTTTCTCATCGGCTTCAACACCCACTCTTCTTTATTCGGTACGGTAACTAACAACGTGTACGCGGCAAACGCCGCCAAACCAAACGTGCCCATGGCGAAGCTCATCTCGTCACCGCTCGGCGGATTCTTCGTCGATTTCGACAAATATTCCATCAAAATACCTCTCATAGAATAACTTATCCCCGAAATGAACGCGCACAAAACGCCGACAACTGGAATCGTC
>Ga0181598_1000535_pt1 | contig 37803 bp, 29 predicted proteins | sample 041ome_4_FD_153295 | JGI IMG/M metagenome (GOLD analysis project Ga0181598, IMG submission 153295) | Coastal salt marsh microbial communities from the Groves Creek Marsh, Skidaway Island, Georgia - 041404US metaG (spades assembly) | ecosystem: Environmental > Aquatic > Marine > Intertidal zone >... | reverse complement strand
GTTGTTCGTTTCGATTGGTGTTTTACGTCGCGGAAAAGGAAGAGGTTGAACAAGTGCGAGCGTGGTTGAAGGAAAGTCTGTGTTCGCCAAAGGTGTCAGTCGGAGACGAAGAAGAAGAAGAAGAAGGACCACCGATTTCTTCCTCGACAAAAATTGAAGTCAAAGCGCAGGACGATAGGACGAGCGATTTAGGATTGAGAATGATACGAGCTCTGAACGATGAAATATCTTCGTCTTCGTCTTCTCCAGAGAATGGTTCCGGTCCAGACAGCGAGAGTCACACCATTTTTCACGTGGTCGGGACAGATTATCCAGACGCCTCGTGGGAACGGTTAAAAGAGAGCACAAAGACGATGGAGGGTGGTAGAGATCATTATTCGATCAAAATTGGTTTCGGGAAAGCCGAGGATGGCGGTTTTTGGCACATGTCGACGACGGGTAGACTCAGCGAGAGTTTATTCGGGAGCGAAGAGGAGAAATCGGTTCGGTGGAGCACAAATCACACGTTGGAAGATGCCAAAGATGCGGCAAAGAAAATTGGTATGATTCCGTGCGTAGAAGAAGCGTGCGATCCCTTGTGCGATATAGATACTTTAGAAGATATTAGAAAATGGATTATTGCGACGGCAAAAATGGAGGAGAAGTCGCGCGTGGATGTAGAAGACGAGTTTACGAGACTCGTCAAACAAGTGGTTTGAACACAACACACATCGCATTAATTCGAAATTTGAGCGCGTAGAATAGCACAATACTATGACAAAAAATACAAACTATTCGCTTCTAATTCGATTTTCCTCTCAAATCTAACAGCGACTTTACGCCGAACACTTTTTCGATAGCCTTCTCGAATGCGTCCACCGAGATCTTTGGCGGCTTCGGAAACCACTTCTTGTTCACGAGACGTTTAACTCTCGGAAACTGGTCTTGCCGACGTGCCATGACGCTCAAAGCGACCAAGAAAAGCGCGCCTAACACGCAAAAGAAAGCAAAGTTAACCACACCCGATGCCGCGTGTAAAGGAAAATATAAGAGGTACCTCCAAAACTCTAAATCTTCGCGTTCTCCGCCGATGGGAAGAGTCACCATCATTTTCGGCTCGGAGCGCCAACCGCCGTGGAAATTCACGCCGTTCCCGGGCGAAAGTTTCATGATTTTGGACGTCAGTCCAATCTCAACCTTTTTGTGAGGTTCGTGCGCTTTCAACGTGATGCTATACGTTGGACCGCATTTGTTGTTATCGTTGTGAAAACTAACATCGCGATCTAAATCGTCGTCGTCGACGAAACAATCCTCGGAAGTTGGCTCTTGGTTGACTCGCATGACAAACGCGTTGCTGGTTCGAATAGCTGTTCTGATATCGAAACCAGACTCCTCTGTTATTTCTTGATCGAATTCGCACAAAACGGTGAAGTATCTGGACGGATAGATCGGATACGCCGACGAGGATCCTTTCGCCGGTTTCTTCAATCGCAACCATCCAACCGCTTGGCCTTTGGGATATCTCAAAGGATCCGCATCTTCCTTCTCTCTTCGTTTGATGCGATCCGCGAGGTGTTTTTCTCGAGGAGTTAACGCTGCCACGCGTCTCACGCGCGACGCGAAAGAGTCTACGACGAAAAGCGAGCCGCCTGACGGCGCTAAGGCTACGTCGTTTGGCGCGCCGAGACACGCTCGGAATCCTAATCCGTCAGGGAAGGTGTTTTTAATGCCAAAACCCATAGATGTGGACGCTAACTGAGTGGCTAATTTACAACCATCGTTTGTGACGAGCGTGGAAACTCTCGTCGCTTCGATGCGGTAGTGCGCGGAGCGATCCGTCAATTTTGTGGTGGTGGCGGTGGTGGATGAAGCAATTTCCTCCTGCACTTTAGATAAACTGACGACGCGAATAGTCTGTCCGTGTAATTCCGATACAAAGAGGTACAAACCATCTGGATGGACTGCGATCCCTACGGGGTGGTCAAACGCGCACTCATCCAAGTTTATTATCTTCGTGTCCCACTGGTTCTTCCCGTTGCCGCTGTATCGTCTATTACTGTTCCCGTAACCGATGTTTGGATTGCTTCCGGTTCGATGACAATCAATCGTTTTTGGTTTCCCATTACCGGCAATCGTGTATGTTTCCCCAGTAGCTATGACTACGGCACGAATGCGATTGTTTCTTGTATCTGCGACGTACAAAATCTTACCGTCCGGCGATGGAGCAATCCCGGTCGGTTCGTTAAATAAAACTTTTGATTTGTCTCTGCTGTCTCGAAATCCGCCTTTGGAGTACCTGTTCACGTTCCCTTTGTGCGAGAAGTTTTCGTCGTTGTTGTCGTCCCCGCCTTCACCGGCGATCCACTCTTCCGTCAATTCATACGCGGAAGATCCTTTGTTATGTTTACTCACTAGCGCGAAAATTGCGTTTCGTTTCTTACACGCAAAGTATACACCTTTTAATTGATGCGTGGACTCATCCGTGTGGACGGCGATACCGCTCACGTCTCTCACACCTAACCCGTTCTGAAGCACTTTCGTTGTCTCCAAAGTTGCCGCCGCGTATCTATTACCGTTGCTGATCCCGCTACCACCACTACTATCAAAGCTATTCTTTCTAGTTCCAAAATAATTCTTCTCTCGATTATTCCGGGCGATTTGCTCCTCTGATAAATCTCTCGTGTTTGCCTCGTACATCGCGCCTCGGTGTCCCGCTACGCGATAGATGCTTTCGTCGAGTTTATCCACGATAAATATCGTCTGTCCATCCGAAGTTGCTGTAATCGGCCCTGGAATTTGAATGATGTCGTTACTATATCTGCTACTTTTCTTCCCATTCTTTTTCTTGTGATTTGTGAGTTCTTCTCCGCCGCCGCCGAGCAGCAAATCCCCTTCCTCGTCTCTCTCCCCGACAAACTTAAACTCTATCGTTCTCACCGCGTGTTTCGTCTCTTTCGCGATATCAATCGCTCTCACCTTCCTATTCTTACCATCAATTACGAAAACCTTGTCCTCAGTCGCTGCTATGTACAACGGATTTGAAAATCTCGACACCGCGCCGTACCCGTCCGCGTATCCCGCGTGGCACGAACCGCCAATCGTCGTCACATCTCCGGGCACCTCGTCCTCTATCTTCACCGATCGATTCCAAGCGTACGGTTTCACTTTCCCATTACACGTGATCCCACCGTGTATGAGCGCATTTTGCGCCGTCGCGGACGATTTCAACGACCAGTCCGATTCAAAATCCAAATCGAACCGCTCTTCGCGTCTGTTCGAATACTTGTACGGGTCCGGTGGCGGAGGCGACGGCGGCGAAGGAGGTGGCGATCGAGGCGCAAACTTCCTCGAAGATCTACGCTGACCCGCTCCATTTCCTCTTTGCTGCTGCTGAGCTCTCACTTCCACCGGGGCGAACAAAGTCGCGAGGAGAAGAAGAAGATGAAGAACAATAAAGAAGAAGAGCGCGCGACGCATCATCGTATCTCTCTCTCTCTTTACGTTTCTTCGCGACGTCTATATAATCCACAAATTCACGAGAAGATGTGCTTCTTTTTATTTTGAATGCCTTTTTAAAACGCTTTGTTTTACGCTCCTCTTCGCTATTGCCCTCTCTCTCTCTCTCTGCGTCTCTCTCTCTCTCCCGCTCTCAGAGTTTGTTCCCCTGCGCACGCGCGCGCGTGCGTGCGTTTACTTACGTGTGTGGTGGCTTTTTACAGCTGAAAAATGACAAAAAAAGAGCGAGAGACGACACAAAAAAACTCGTAAAAAGTAACAAGTCAAATAAGAAGAAGAAACACATACGCATGGAATAAACAGACACGCAAGGCGGCGCTTGTGCGAGACAAAAACGAAAAAAAATGGGCGACGACGGCGGTAAATCATCGTCCGTTTCCTCCTCGTCGAAGAAGAAGAAACGAGACGTCGAAAAGTTCCGAGAGATTTGCGTTTTGGCGCGAATAGATTTCGAAGCGAACGAGGAAAAATTCACCTCCGAGTTGAGGAAATCGAGACGGGAAAAGTTACTGGACATTTACGACGACGTGAGACATTTAACGAAAGCGAAACGCGCGAAAGAGGCGGAGAAACCGACGCAGCTGCTGAGGAAGAAGTGTTTGCAGTATTTTTACGGCGGGTTGGAAGAGAGTCAGGTTGGTTTTGATGATGTTGCTCGACGCAATCAGGAGGAAGGCGGACAGTTACCTCGAGAAGAAGAAGAAGCGGAAGAGGAGAACAAAAACAGAAAACAGAAGAAGATAGAGGAGTTGGAGAGGAAAGAGGAGGCGAGAAAGTCGATATCGATGGAGTTGAAAAGAGCCAGAGTGAAGAAACCGAGCCGGTTTGATCAAGTGGGTGTGGGTGCGGGTGCGGGCTCGAGCGCGGTACCGCCGCCACCGCCGCCTTTGGCTGCTGGCGTTCCGCCGGGACTTCAGCCGCAACAACAACAACAACATCAAATGATGATGATGATGCCACCGTACCAGATGCAACAGCAGCAACTGCAACAACAACAAGCGTTTTATGGTCAATATCAGCAGTACCAGGCGTATCCGATAGGAATGAGCGGGTATCAAATGCCGCCACCGGTCATGACGAGGCAGCCTCTCGGGATGCCGCCGATGAGCGTCATAAGCGGACAAGCGCAGTATCCGCCTCCACCTCCACCGTTGCAACAATTTCAGGAACAACAGCCGTTGCGATTTGGTACATCATCTGCGTTAGAAAGTAGATTGACGCCAGGTGATGGTAATAGAAAAAGAGGCCGCGGAGGAATAGCGATGGATGAAGATTTGTACTCGAAACAAAACAAGAAGAAACGCGAGCAGAGATTTAACAGTAACGAACAGTACGGTGAAGAGATCGAGCGACCGAGGTCAGTCACGCGAACGGATTCACCGAAAGGAGAGGTGACCATGGCTGAATTAAAAACCGGAAACAAACGCGCGGTGGGAACGAATCAATCGCTGACCAAAGCGTACATGCGTTTGACCTCGGATCCGAAAGCTTCGGACATTCGACCGCCGGCAGTTCTGAAAAAAGCCTTGGCGTTAGTGGAAGAAAAATGGAAGAGTCGCGAGTGGACGTACGACCAGTTGAAAGAGCAATTAAAGTCGATTCGACAGGATTTGACTGTTCAACACGCGAAGGGTCCGTTGGCAGTTTCTGCGTACGAGACGCACGCGAGAGTAGCTTTAGAGCACGACGATTTAGCGGAGTATAATCAGTGTCAAACTGTTTTGAAAACGTTGCACGAGAGGTACATCAACGAAGAAAAGTTCAAAGACGCTCGAGGAGAGTTTGCGGCGTATAGATTACTCTACGCGTTAATCGCAGATGAAACATCCAGGAGCGGTCGCCAACTTTTCACGGAGATGATTGATTTGACCGAAGAGAACGTCGAACACGAATTTGTTAAACACGCTCTCGAAGCGATTGTTTCGGTGAAAGCTTCGGACATTGTTAAATTTTTCAAGCTTCGCAAAACGGCACCGAACTATAATTGGAAATTGATGCAAAAGCACGCGAATCGAATGCGCGGACACGCGTTGTTAGCGTTGTGCTCAAGTCACCGCCCAACGCTTCCGGTGTCGTTTCTTACGAATACGTTAGGTTTCGAGAACGAAGATGAAACGATGGAATATTTGAAGAGCGACGAAATAAGCGCGGTGCTCATAGAGAAAAAAGGCGAACCTCCGCTGGTGGATTGTAAAAATACACAGACGGCTCTGTTGTAATAAAGTGCGACATGTACTAGTAAAAGCATGCAAATTTCATCTCTTTCCTCATTTATCTCTCTCTCTCTGTCCTTTCACCTAGGCGTCACTGGTGATGAACACAGTCGCGCCAGCGATGACGAGCGCTATTATGAGAAAAGGCAAACTAAAGCTCACCGCGCGCGTTGCTCGCCTGCTCAATTGTTTTCTGTCTCTTCCGCTACCTCCTTCAACTTCATCTTCCTTTCTTACTCCTTCGCGATCTTTGGATTTCCCGGTCACCCACTTCTCGACGGTATGACACTCGCGCCAACTCAGCGCCGTTACCGCGATGGCTAAAAACATATCCACGCCGTAATGCGTTTGATCGAGTGCTTCTTTACACGATACGTGTAACACGGCCAAAAATACGACGAAGCTACCCAGCGATACACCGTGCGTTGCTATGCACAAGAAGCCAGACATGTATATGACACCGTGTCCGGAAAAGATGAGATCGTTGCACCCGCCGCTCCCGCGGATTCGACTCGAACCGTATTCGATAAGATGCCAACCGTCTTCGTAGTGTTTCGGCGCGTCCGAGAATTGACGGTTGTAACACCCTGGCTTTGGATTTGGTAACACCGTGAGCATGAACGATACCACGCGAATGGCACGCGCTAATGCAATCGTCGCGCACGTGCGGGCCGCAATCCCAAACACACTTCTTTCGCTACTAAAACTATTACTAAAATTAGGTGATTTTCCTTCCACAAATCCTCCTTCGCGTTTTTCTCCGAGCTCTTCGTCTCTTTCGTTACTACGACTGCGATCACTAACAGCATGCACCGGTCTCTCGTCTCTCGAGAGTGGCTTTTTCTCGCCTTGATCATGATGATTGTTTTTCTTTTTAAAGAACATCCCCCCGATCAAACCTTCGCGCCCTTCGCCGCCGAGCGTCGGTCCCAACACGCCTAAAATTATCCACGCGCCAAAATGCAACGTCGTCCAACCGGGAAATCTCCCACAAAACAACGCCGACAGAGCTCTGGACGTTTCGCACCCGCGATGCAACCACTGATATAAGTTATCTTGCAACGACTCGTACACAAACTTATTCTCGTCCAGATGCGTAATCAACGCCACGCACACGTTTTCCGCCAACAACTGCACGACCACCACCGCGGCGAACAAAAGCATCTTCAGCGCCGGATACACTTCTCGCTCCCACGCGTATAAAGACATGGACAACAAAACCACCACGGTAGAAATCGTCGTCACCACGTAATCTAAAATTCTCGTCCCTGAAACGTCCACGGTAGTCCTCAGCGTCGGCGGAAACGCGCTCAAGAAAGTCAAGAAAGTCAACGTTCTCCGTCTGTCCATTCTGAAATATCTCGTGAGCTTTTTCGGCACCGAGCGTTCTTCGTCGTTCCCACCGCGCCGCGCCGCCGCGCTCTTCTTCCTCCTCTGTCTCCCGGTCGCGTTCTCTTCTCCGCTCTCTTCTCGCCCACCGTCGTTGTCGTTATCCTCCTCCTCCTCCTCTTCCTCTTCTTTTCTCTTCCTCAGGTGTTGCACCAACGACCACGAGTTTCTCGCCGTCGTCTGTACCAATTTATTCAGTCGCTCTCTCACGATGAACGACGGGCTCGACGTCGAAGAACTTCTTCTTCCTCTTCTTCTCCTCTGAGCCGGTGGCGACAAAGTCGCGTCTTCGGTTTCAAACTCTTCTTCTTCCGCGAAGCCATCTTCCTTCATTTAATAATGGTAATAAACGCGCGCGAGAGAGAGAGCTTTCTTTTTTTAAAGTACGAGTGTCGCTTTTTTTTTTGACTTTTCGCGGAACGAGAGATACAAAAAATAAAAGCGAGAGACAACTCTCTTCATTTTGAAGAAAACACCATCACGATAAATAAAAATGTTTACCATTATTGCTCAAAAGACGACGACTTTGGGGAGTGCCGCTACCACGTCTCGAATAATCGAACGAAAAAAAGGAAGAGCGTCTTCTCTGATCATCGCTCGCGCGGAACCGGCGAAACCGAAATTGAAGAAAGCGGTGAGTTTGTTTTTTGTTCGTAACGAGAATTTTTGGATGTGTGCGATTGAAACTAACGCCGCGCGCGATTTTCTCTCTCTCTCTCTCTCTTTCAATCAAAACAGGAGGATTTTACGGCTGGTGGTGGCGGTGCGAGAGGCTACTGCGACGTCGAGGAGATTAAGAACGCGATCAAAGAGTGCGAAGGTACGCGTTTTGGAAAAAAAGAAGAAGATGATTCGATCAGTTTTTGTTTCTCAAATCCGAGTCATCATTTTATGCGTTGCTTCTCTGTTTTGACTCCACTTTTTTTCTGTGATGTTACGTTTCTCGCGCGCTTCTTCTTCGTCTTCTTCTTTTCTGTTTACTCTCACGCGCGACGTGAACAGAACGCGCGCTGACATCTATATCTCTCTCTTTGAACGAAATACGCGAACAGGATTGGAAGGCAAAAAGTTAGAGGCGTGCTACGCACAGTACGGGTGCGATATTAACATCGTGACGGATCACTACGCGAAAGTCGCCGGGGTGGAGAAGAAGAGCCAAGACGAGAAATAAGAAAGCGACGTAAAAAGGAAGCTCGCGGCGGACGCGTTGTATATTGATATCGAATATAAAGAATGTATATACCGTGATAATAATGTTATATATAAAGTATTGTGTCCTAATTATCTTCTCTTTCAAGCTCTTCCCTTCATACCTCTCTCGATGAAAGCAGCGAGAGGGGTGTCCGGTCAATTCTTTTTACTTGAAGAAGCACATTTTTCCTTGATCCATCACCACTCTATAAGCGTACCTCTCTTGGACGAGCGTTTTGGCTAATCTTTGGTCCTCTTCGCTATCTCCCGGGATGGCGGTGATGTGACCGTACCCTTGCGAGCGGAACCAATCGAGAGGGATGGACGGTTGACCGTAGACGTCCAATCGAGCGCACAAACCAGAACGCAAGAGCATCAACGTGGTGACAAAGTTGTGCGTCGGTTCGCCTTCGTAGCCCCAGTTGGAGATACCTCGTCCTAAACCTTCGTCGTTCGCCAAGATGGAGTGGATAGTTTTACCCGCCGCTTTGGCCAACAAATACGAAGCCGCGTCTAATCGGACGGTGGTCTCCGTAATCGGCTCAGTGAGTTTCGTAAATTTGCAAAACTTAGAATCCGGCGCGCAATACACCAACGTGTCGTGAACGTCGATGACCGAGGCGAATCGGGAAACAGTCGCATCGAAACGTTGTCCACTCGGATCGTATTCCGCGTCGCTGGTCAAAGCGCACGAACCGAGTTCGCCGGATTTGCCCATCGCCGGTAACTTGGACGAGTTCAACATCGTTCTTGGGTTGCTGTGCAACGTCGAGAGTCTCGCGGAAACTTCCGTGAGTTCTTCCGGAGAGACGTCTGGATTAATGACGGCTTCAGCGTCCGCTCTCAATGCAGCAGCCAATTGTAAAGCTGCGGCATCCGCGCACTCGGCGTTCGCGAACTGACACGCGATGTCAAAGAGCGAAACTTTCGCGACTTCAAACATGACTCTTTGCTCCGTATCCGCTTGGTCGATATCGTCGCCATTTTCAGACATACCTTCGACGAGCAACGGGTTCGTTTCCGGCCCGGCGTATCGTTGGCGACCGAACGAGGCAGAAGCTAACGGGACATTTGGCACCGAAGTCGCCGCCAACGGCGTACCGGTGATTCTCCCTCTCTTTTGCTTCGCGAGCAAGCTTCGCGCCCGTCTCTTTTCACCCTCGGTGGAAGACTCTTCATCAGAAGACGCGCCCGCAATCGTCTCGGCGTCTTCTTGCCCAACCTCCAATTTCGTTTCGTCTTCCGTTTGCTCTTCGTCGGAAATTTCAACGCCTTCTTCGGCAGCCAATTCTGCTTCTTCCTCTTTCTCCTCGATGATCTCTTCCTTCAACTCTTCCACGGCGTCCTTCAAGTCTTCCTTAGCATCCTGCAACTCCTCCTTCGCATCTTCGTGTTCCGCTTTTTGCTCCTCCGTGTGTTGCACTTTATCCGTGTGCGCCGCAGTCGTACCGGCTGGTTTCGTGTAAAACGCGTCGTCGTATCGATCGTGAAGCTCTAATCCCGGAATCACGCCGCTCGGCGCGACGCCCGGTCTAATGCACACCTCGGGCACGCCCAACGCCGCCCATCTCGCCATAGAATCCATATTCGCTCTCGTTGGCACCGCTTCAGCCGCATCGTTATTCAAACCCATCTCTGCTGCTTCCTCTGCCGCTTCTTCTTGCGCTTCTTCCGCCTCTTCTGCCGCAATCTCTTCTCGATCCTCCTCCGTCATCGTCTCCGACGGCGCCAACTCTTCCGAGACGTCCACCACGTCGCCACTGCTACTATCAACGTCGTATTCACCGCCGCTGCTACTACGTCCACCTAATCCAAACTTTCTCGAAGCTTGGTTCGACAATTTTTGCCCAGACGGGTGGCCAATCGCAAACACCGCGATGGCAACGAGTACTAACAACGAAAAGATTATCGCCCCCGGGGTGGCAGATCCGCTCGAGCGAGAGGACTTTTGCTGTTTCGTTTCACGGAGTCATCGGAGAAGAGAGAAAAAAAGAGATGGTCAGTTATTAGTAGAGTCCTCTTTTCGCACGCGTTCAAACAGCGTTTGATGATAATAAAAGGGGCAAAGTGGGGAAGAAAGTGCGCGCGAAAGTCCGAAAAAATTCAGAGACGGCCGATCATCGTGTCTGTGGACGTGCCCGGCATCCAAATCGATAAGAGCATCGCCCAAACAAAAAAAAATCATCCCGAATCATGCGAATGCGGATCAAAAAGAGGCACACGCACCATTCGTTTTTCTCTCAATCGTTCCTCGTTCGCTTGCCTCACTTTCTCGCTCTCGGCGCGGATCGATTCCGCGTTCGTGCGTTGCTGCATGGTTGCGATTACAGAGAGAGTTTGTTTTTGTGCGGTTCTTGGTGTGTGGCTGTGAGAGAAAAAATGGACGTTTAGGGTGTACAAGTGAGCGAGAAAAAAACGAGTGTGTGCTTTCAACTGAACGTAAATACGCGAGTGGTATGGTACTCGTACTTAATATAATAAATAAAATAAACGGGTTCGGTGTCCTTAATCCAGAGAGCGCATCGCATTCGTGAGCGCGTGGTGAGCGCTAACGCGTACGATAGAGAAGGAGAAACAGAGAAGTAACGGAAGAAAAACGGACCGGGTCTTGAGAGTCGAAGACGAAAGTCGGCGCCAGGCGGCGGCCGCTTTTTTACGCGGCGGTGGCGAGAGGTTTCATAGAAGAAGCTCTCTCGTCGTCGTTGTCGTTCTTGTCTTCAGTAGTTGACGTGCCTTTTTGTTGCGTCGTTTGAACGTTCGATCGACTGCTTTTTCTAAACGATTTCGTGAAGAGCAGCGATTGTGATTTCCAAAACGACGGTTCGTCTGGGTCTCTTTTCTCGCCGCGGGCGAAAGGTTTTTCGCCGGCTTTGGCCGACGCCGATACGGCGTAGGCTAAAGTGACGAGAGAAAAGATGACCAAACCAGCACCAACACCGCTGGATTCGGTGTTTGTGAACGCTTTCGGGTTAGCAAAGACGGCGGTGGTAACTGCCAGCCAAGAGATGACGGTACCTATAGCCAAAGAGAATTGGCGGTTATGCAACGGTTGAGCGTATGGTTTGACGTATAAAGCCAAACAGAAGGCGATGCCGCAGAGCATTTGCGCCATTGCAATTTGACACGCCGATGCGAATTCAGAGGATACGTCGTAGCCAGAATCCGAAATACCGCGCAAGTTTCGCTCGGTAGCAAACACTGGAATAGCGGCTAAGAAAAACTTGGTTGCCAATAAAACGAGCTCCCATCCTTCGCATCCAGGGCGATTGGATTTATACAAGAAACCGTACGTCGAACGCAAGGAATTAGATTCAGATAGTTTTCCAGTCGGACGGCGTTTCAATAACTTCCAGGCGAGGAACAACGGTAAACCAAACGGATAGATGATCATTGCCAGATATGCAGACGAACGGTAGGCGCTAAAAGTCGCACCTTCGGCTTCGATTTTATAATCCACCCGAAGGAACGTTCCAACGTCGAGAGTTCTCGAGTTGAAGAGTTGTAAAACGGTCTTGGTGACACCAGCGTAGGTCAACACGAGCATCCACACGCAGTTGCGCTTACATTTACCTTGGAACTCGATCAGTTTCTCGTCGTTGATGTTCACCCCGAGAAATTTATTCTTATTCATCCTCCTAATCATACCCGCGGTCGTATAGGCGACGAACGTAAAAATCAAGATGATCGGCGGCACGGTCAAAGCGCCAATATACGATACGTAAAACGTGTTTGAGGTGTTCGAACATCCCGGAGCTAACGCGTCCAAGTTTAAGTTAGTCACATCGAGTATGCCTAGCGTTCTTTCCATAGGAGAAGGCCACTTGACGTCGTAGGAGTACAACAAACCGAGCGTCTGAAAGACGTAAATGACGCACGCGGCGAGTACCGTTCCGGCTGCTTCTTGGAGAGGCTTTTTGAATATGTAAATCAAAAACCCAACACCGGCTAAAATCCCGAGAGCTGGAATAGCGTCTGTGATCGGTTTGGATTGGCATTTCAAGCACTTACCGCCTAATTTCCGGTAACCTTCTTTGCATAACGCGCACACCGGCCCTTCGTAGGCCTCCTCGCAGGCAACGTTTCCAGTCGAATTCGTCGCTTTACACGCTTCCGTCCCCATTGGACACTGGAAGATGTACTCGGACAAATCACTCGAGCGCCACCAACCTTCGAGAGAGGAAATATCACTCCCACCGCGGCATTCGCCGCCTTCAGGACACGGCTTGCATTGTATTCCATCCAAGTTGAATGTTCGATCTTCGCAATAACTGCATATTCTCGCAGATTTTGCGCCGTTATCTAAGTTCATCCACGACGGTTGGTATCCGGGAGAGCAGTTCAAGATTTGCGTGTTTAGTATCAATTCATCACCAATCTGCACATTGTTTGAGCGTTTGCACAAGAACGATACGCGGTATACGTCACCGAGCTCGCCGCGAAACGTCACCTTGTCGAACGTTGAAACGCCTTTCTGAACATATTCAGAGAGTTCGCCAGAAACGACCAAAGGAGAGTAATCTCTCAAAAATCCGAGCCTCGAAACGTTTCCAGCGTAATCCGTGATGTCATTGTCGTTCAGATCGTGCGAGGCAGTTGAAATTGTGCACATCGATGACACCGATTCTGAAACAGCGATATTCCCATAATAGTCCACGAGTTCTACCGCAAACGATTTGGCAACTTCACTAGAAACGACGCCTTTTAAAAGCTCAGCCAAAACACGCTTCGGCGCTTGAACTTTCAGAGCCTCAGTCGCGTAGTCTTTTGGATGTAAAGACGGTAAGTTACTGCAATTTTCGCACGTAAACTCGACGCTCGGCGAAGACGCTCGCGTCCAATATACACTCGGGCCAGATTCCGCCGAGTTTGAATCGAAAGTCAACTCTGATAAAGTATTCATTGTTGCCAACGTGTTCGAAGCTTTCGCGAAATTGGCGTCGAAATAGAGAGCGCCACCTACTTTGGAAGCTATGTTCCTGTCGAGCAGAAGAGATGTCAGCTCGAAGTTGAGCGCGCTATTCGTCGCAGACGCCGAGTTTGAATCGCCTTCCTCCGACGATGGAGCGATGGAGATTGCACCACCATTAGTAGCTTCGTTTTTCGACATGAAGCTTTCGTTTTCGACTCGAAAAACACTTGCCGAGCTCGATACAGCTCCTCCAAAACCGTCACTAGCAACATTTTCATTCATGGTCGTTGCGTCGAGCTTTAAGGATGCGACGTTGTCTAAGGCTCGAATAGCACCACCGTCTGTAGCGGCGACGTTTTTAGAGAAGATGGAGTCCTTTGCAGTGACGATACCAACGCTCGCGTAAATGCCGCCTCCAGCACCGCGCTTTTCGCCAGGGCCATAGCATCCAAATGCGGTGTTCTCAAGAAGTTGCGCTCCTCCTCGAATGGTAACGACCGCACCTTCGGAGTACAAAGACGCCAACAGAGTGGAACTGGAAACAGCGCTCGTCGTTGCAGCATCGCTCGACGTCAACACGAAGATTGCACCACCATCGATAGCCGCGTTCTTTTTCAAAATTGTGTTTTGTGAGATCTCCAAATTAGTCGGCCCATCGCGTACCGAAGATACATTGTATACTCCGACGACAGCAAACGCGCCACCACCAGCGCCGCGAACTCGCGGGCACACCGTCTCTTTGCCTCCACCAGCAACGTTTCCTGAAAATGACGAGGTATGAACGGAAGTTTTACACGATGACTCGAGGTAAACACCACCACCGTAGGAAGACGCGACGTTTTCGACGAATTTTGAAGCAGATTCGATGGTGATATCCGCTCCGATACAAGAAACGCCGCCACCGCTTTTTGCGATATTTTTATACACAGTCGTTCCAGACGAAAGGGTTACCGATGCCAAAGGTTCAGCGTGAATAGCACCACCTAGATTTTGAGCTTCGTTTCCAGCTAAAGTTGCGTTTGCAGACAATACAATTGATGATTTAGTCTTTGCATTGATGGCACCTCCGTTGACTTTCGCAATGTTTCTTGTAAACGTGCACGAATCGAACGTAAGTAAAATTGCTCCTGTCCACGCCATGACTCCAGCTCCGTAATCGGCTTCGTTTTCGCTAAAAGTAACGCCGTTAAACGTTCCTTTAGCGCCCGCATAAACTAGAAGACCACCACCGTAGCTTTCGGCGTTTGCGGTTGGCGTATTCTTAGAAACAATGCCGTTCACAAACTCAGCATCGCCACCATTGAAGATACCAATGCCCGATCCGTAACTCGCCGAATTTCCGGAGACTTTCGCGTTTATGAACTTGGGCGTGCAGTTGTTCCCGATGAAAATACCAGCCGCGAAAAAGGCTGAGTTGTTTTCAACGACGACGTTGGTGAAAACGCCGCCGGAGGATTCGTCAACGTTTAAACCACCGCCTTTACCAGAAACGTCCAAGGAACAACCTTTCACGGTTAAATCGTTCGCAATGACATTCGAGTTTGTTTCGATGTAAATACCGCCGCCTCGATTGGCGTTTCCTGTTCGGTCGTTACCTCCTGAACAATTTTGCACGACGACGTTATCGAACTTGGGAGATGCACTCACGACGTGAATACCACCGCCTAAATTCTCTGCCAAAGAGTTTTGAATGACAACATCAGAGAGCTTAATGCGCTCAGAAGTCGCCGAGTTTGCAATTTTTAAACCGCCGCCAGTTTCGCTGCGACCGTTTTGTATTGTCACGCCAGTAATGGTGATATCGTCGTCGTCACCAGAAATCGTAGCGAAATGATCTGTGTACTCGCAATCAATTACCGTTGATTTGGGCGACCCGGTGAGAGAAGAAATTTCGATTGATCCAAGCGATGTTATCGAAAGACCGCACGAGGTCGAAGAGTAGGTTCCGGGAAGCAACAACACTTTTTTCTTGCTCAAAGAGCTGAATTGGGTCGACTCCAACGTTGCTTTTAACGAAGCGCACGGAGACGCGAAGGTACCACATGACGAGGAAAAATCAGTCGAACTCGCCGAGGTGAATATCTCAACATCCGAATTACCGTCAGGTATGGGGACGTATTTAGCCGATGCAAAATTTTGAGAGAGTTTTTGTGTACCATCACCGCTGATCACGACGGCGTGTACCAGAAAAACAATCACACTTTTCAAGACCGACGCGGTTTCCTCCATCTCTGATACGTCAATTTCGGTAGATAAAGCACCACTCCTAACGATGGTATTATTTGACTCCGACGAAGAGCCATAATATGGCCACGCGTATTGAATTGGCATCTTATCGGCGCCGGGAATGAAAGGAGTGACCGAATATATGGAAACAGTCTCGTTCTTGTACTTCTCGCTCGCCGCCCAATGCACGGAATACGACGTCGCAGACGTTTTCACTGCGTACGCGTACGCCGGAGCTTTCAAAATGTCCTGCGCACTCAGCGATTCTTGCTCTTCTAACGCCCGCACGCAAACAGAGTCTGCCTCTGAGTCATGCTTCGCGATGCCGTTCGCTTGCATCGCGCCATCCACTTGGCTCGCAAACGCCGAAATATCCACCGTATCCACGCCATCACAAAAACACCCGGCGTCGTTCCAGGTATTCAGCAACGATTTACACGCGATTGACGTCGGATTGGCGCACTTCGTCACGTCCGGCATCACCGAACACGTCGAGACGCTCGGAGTATTATTCGTCGTCGTTATCGTTTCGCCGGCGCGCGCGACAAAGGCACCCCAACAAATAACAACGAAAAAGGAAAAGAAATACATTTTTCTTTTCGATGGTTCCATCGTCTTCGCGCGCGCGCGCGAAGACGAGCGAGAAAGAGAAGAGAAAAAGAGAGAGAAGTTGGAATTGAAGTCTGTCTCCTTCTTTCCTCACGCGATTAGTTCGTACGCGAACGCGCTCAACCGCACCACCGATCGAGTCAGTTCAACGACAGTCGCCAAAGAGATCAGAATTAAATACGCAACCACGAACAGAAATAAATACAAAGAGCGCGGAAGAGAAAACAAATCTCTCGCTCTCGCGTATCGCGCGTTCGTTATCGTCGTTCGTGTCGTCGTCGCGCGTGCAGCAGACGAAGCGTGCCGATGCGTGTTCTTTCTCTCGCGCCAAACAAAATAGAAAAACTTCGAGATGTGTTTTTTTTTTTGTGAAGCGTGAAAAGAAGCGTTTCCCAAAAAAAAGAGAGAAGCAATTCGTGGAACCGCGCGAGCGCTTCTCTCTGGCCCCTTCCGCGCTTCTCAACGCGAAGATGAATCTAAACCGAGCGAAAAGAGAGAGAGACAGAGAGAGAACATAAAACATGTGATAGTACGTATTATTTAACAAATATTGTGCACAAACGATTGATTTTTGACTACTAAATAAGGTTCTTCTAACGCAACTCGCTCGTTTATATTTACGCGCGAGGAGGAGTTTAAAGCAAAGAGAAGGAACCAACCGCCAACGCGGCGAAGCCCAAAGCGTGACCGAGAGAACCCCACGCCATGACGTCAATCAACGTAAAGCCAGCCGGGTCGTTCGTCGTGTTCAAGAACGAAGCTTCTTCCGCTTTCACGTCGCCGGCGGCGAAGTGCGTCTCGCCGTTTTGCGTCGGCAAACCAGCCTTTTCGATTTGCGCTCTTTGGTACGGCATGAACACGAATCGGCCGAGCGCGAGCATCATCGCGTTCGCACCCGAGATGGCCAAGTTCACGTCCGAGAAGGCTTTCGTTTGCACTTTAGCACCTCTGGTGGTGGATCGCGTTTGCGATTTGACTTTGCTGTGTATCATCGACACATACATAAAGAAAGAGAGAAAGAGAGAGAGAGAGAAAGACGGGTGTTAGTCGTAACGTGCGCGCGCGGGAAACGCACGCGCGGATATCCTTTCGCGCGCTCCAAGGAAGGGGCTTCTTTTTTTTCCAATTTTTTTTTTTTCCCGAGACAAGAGCGTATCCACCCCGGGAAAGACACACATTTTTGCGCTGTGATCCTCCTCTCCTCCGTTCTCTCTCTTTTATTACACACAAGCACGCGCGAGCAAACAAACGTTTACGACGGACTAATACTAAAAGAAAACGCGGCAAAGGAAACAACGAACCTGGAGAAAGTCGCGGTGGTGCGCATCGGCAAGGCGGTTTGTAAAGCGAACGACATGGTTGTTTTGTTGTGATTGGTGTGTGTTGATATGAGGAGGATTCCACCCACGCGCAAGGAAAAAAGGGAAAAGAGTAGATTCGGTCTTATTTAGGGTATCAAATTTTTTTCAAACTACTCGCTAGCTTTTGGTTCTTTTCTAGACTTCTTCTTCGCGGTCGCCTTCAACGCGTTCTTCTTCTTCTTCTTCTTCTTCTTCTTCTTCTTCTTCTTCTTCACCGGCGTGACAGGTGAACGCAAAAAAGTTGGGTTTCGCGCCGTACCTCGTCTCGTCGTACCTGTCAAATTTTCTCAACACCTCTCGATTGACCACGCATCCTTGTTTCTCGAAGGCTCGCTCCCACCTCTCGCGAGGCCAGACGGTGAGATGCACGATGGCTGGTTTCTTCGGATCTTTCGGATCTAACCCCGACCTGCGCAAGCTAATGGTGACAAAGACGTCTTTTTTCGCGATTCTTACCAACTCCTTGACGCTTTGTTCGGCTAAATGCGTCGGCACGTGCTCCAAGACTTCGCTCGAGAAGACGACGTCGAACCGCTTGTCCTCGAAGCGACTCAAATCGTTCAAAACGCCCGTCTCTACCACACCTTCTTTTGCTAATTCCTTGCACGATGTCTTCGACACGTCGGATATTTCAATCCCTCTTACTATTTTTCCCGCGCTTCTCAACGCTCTCATCGTTCCACACGTCCCCGCGCCTCCGTCGAACCACGTCCTCGACGCCGGATACGACTCCAAAACCGTTCTAAGAAAACCTTTCAAGAGAGGGTAGGCAGGTTTATTCTCGATTGCGTTTTTCAAATACACGTCGTAAAACTTCTTATCCGGTTTATTGTTATTGCTACCGCTACCACTATTACTGCTACTCGAAGATGCGATCCATCCTCTCCTTTGCGCACTTGGCGTTCGTCCTCCTCCTCCTCCTCCTCTTCGTCCTCCACCTCCACCTTTCTTCCCGTGACTGTCGATGTATTTCATCGCTTCTTCTTCGCCGGCTAAGAACTTTGGTAACTTAGTGCGAGCGTTCGCGTCACCACGCGTCGCGTCGTTTTCGTCCTTGTCGTTGCCGTCGATGATGACGCGTTGGCCTAACTGTTGCAAATGTTGCTCCATTTCGTTGCCACGACGCGGAACGAAGGGACGAGCGGCGCTATTTTCAACGTACACATCATCGTCCACTGCAGAGTAATAATGCGATTTGATCTCCACGATTAAAGGTATCGATAAGAATAAAACGAGAATCAGTCTCAGCCTTTGCCTGCGCTGCTGCTTGAACAGCGAGTGCGAAGACGGAGGCATTCTTTTGCTTATACTCGTAAGTATTTGAAAAAAAGTGTGAGGACGAACTTGTAAAAGCGCGCGCGTGGATGATATGATGATATGCGTGGATGATATTTGCACGATGTTTGAAGTATTGTACACGCTCAAAAGAGCTCAACCTGTAAACAAAAAGCTACGCGATTATGCGCGCGTCAGAGTCAAAAACGCATTCTCTCTCTCTCTCTCTCTCTTTCTTTTCGTATTGTTTTTCGTCGGTTTTGGTAGATTGGTTTAGTAGTAGTACACTGCTGGGTTGTTTATTCTTTATTCTTTCGGTCCGTCAATCTTCGTCGACGCTCGCTTCTTTTGCTTCTTTCAAAACTTTCCTGACCACTTTTTTATTCTTCAACGAGTTGATGTGAATCAAGCCTTGAATGGCAGATTCGTTCACCGCTCCGGGTAAGTAGTCTCTTCCGAATAACGTTTTCAAACCCGGGACTTTCTTGGTTTCGCCCGGCGGAAGTTGGTCGTACGTCGCAGCTAAAGGACCAATGTATTGCACCAAAACCGAATACAACGGTTGTAAAACGCGTTCGGAGAGTTCAATCATATCCGTCACGTCTCGTCGTTTGTCTATGTATTCGTCCTTGTCCGTGCTCTCAATCATGGTCATCAGTCTGTCGAAACCTCTCGATAACTCCCCGCTCGGCCATAATCCGTACTTGTCCGATCTGTGCAACCAGAAAAAGTATCCCCACTGAAACTCGAAGAACAATCGATCCTCCAACGACTTGCCTCTTTTCAAAACGCCAAACTTCCTCGCGAATCCTCCCAACGAGCGAAAGACGTCGTTACGAAACGACGACAGCTCGAAATTCTGAGGTAAATCCGTCAAATCGATTCTCTTATAGTTCTCATCTCTGCAAAACGACCACCCTTTCCCTTCCATGATGCCCCAAAACGCCTCCTCGCTCAAGTCGTCTTCAAACTCGTAAATCTCCTCCAAAGTCACGTCCACGTCCCATCCGGCTAACTCTAACGCCGCCAACGTGTGATGATGATCGACGACGTAATAATATCCCCGAAACTTCACCGCCGGTACCGGTTTCAGCGCCATGTACTCCCGCGCCGACTCCTCGCTCGAGAAATTCGCCAACTTATAAAACGTCCAATCCCAACCGCACGCCGTTTGCGAAGGTCTCGCAATATTCTTAATCTCCGACCACGGTCTCGTTATCGTCGGACACAAATCTTCGTCGATGTTCCCGATGTCCTGTTTGCTTTTCTTGTTCTCGTCTTTCGTGGACACCGCGTTTAATTTGGAGACTATTTTGTCCGTGTGCGTTTGTCTGATCAAAGAATCTCCGCGAGCGATGTTCTTCTTTTTGTCGTTGGTGTTGTCGTTCGACGCGTTCTTGTTCGAAGAAGAAGAAGAAGAAGAACTCGTCGTCGGGGTTGTTTTTTTCCCTTTCTCGGTTCGAGACTTTGTCGAACGCGCGAAGAATACGCCGCGATCGAAAACTTTTCGGACGGAAGAAGAAGAAGAAGAAGAAGAAGAAGAAGAGCTTCTTCGCAACGCGCTCAAACTTCCAAAAGCATCGCGGCGACTCGTCGGTGTCCCCGAGAGCGCGAACATCGTCTTTCTTCTTCTTCTTCTTCAGAACCCACTCTTCCTCCTCTCTCGACGAGTTGTTGTTTAAAAAAAAATCCAAAAGATAAAAGTTTAGCCTTAAAAGTTTGGCCCCTTTCTGAACTCTGAGCGAACGCTCTCCCCGTCTCTCCGCCCGTTCTCGTCGGTGTACTTTCGCGTCGCGAGAGGGAGAAGAGGAAGTTTCTTTGTCTTCGCTCTTCGAGCGGGCGGAAACGAACGTCCGTCGTCTGACGAAGCACACACGAGATGCAAAAAGATAGAAAAGGGAATTCAAAAAACTGCTAAAACCTAAACCCTAAATACTTGTCAACGAAAGGAATTTTGCGCACCCCTCTCCCAAAGTCCCGGGATGCGACTCGACACAAAAACGAACACGGCACGAACGCAAACGATATATATTAAAAAAAATGGCGCAACGAAGAGTCGTGATCGTCGGTGGGGGCAATTCCTGCGGATATTTGATCCGGAGTTTAGTCGGGAGCGCGGCGGCGACTTCTTCATCCGCCGCGGGGGCCGACGATGACTTTTCGTCGTCGTCGTCGACAAAAATTACCATGATTTCTAACGAAGAGGTACTTCCGTACGAGCGTCCCGCGCTGACGAAGGCGTTTTTGAACGAGCAGTCTCCGGCGAGATTGCCTGGGTTTCACACGTGCGTTGGAGGCGGCGGCGAGAGGCAAACGGAGGAGTGGTATGAGGAGAAAGGCGTGGAGACAAAGTTGAACACGAAGATCGCGAGTTGTGATTACGAGAAGAAGCGGGTGGTAACTACGACGGGTGAGATCATCGAGTACGATTCGTTGGTGATTGCGACTGGCGTGAGCGCACACAAAGGATCGTTTATTGAAGGTTTCGATGGGAAGATGTGCAAAGTTTTGAGAAGTCACGCGGATGCGTTGGAAGTCGCGAAAGCGTTGGACGCCAAGCCGAAACATCCGGTGGTTGTCGGAGGCGGGTACATAGGTTTAGAAGTAGCCGCGGGGATGTGCGCCAGAGGTTTGAAACCAACGGTCATTTTGTTAGAATCGAATATCATGGCGAGATTGTTTACGAAAGAAATAGCCGCGCACTACGAGCAGTTGTACGAATCTAAAGGCGCGACGTTTATTAAAAACGCCTCGGTGACGAAAATCAACGACGGGAAATCTGTCGTTTTGAACGACGGTAGAGAATTGGACGCCGATTTAGTCATCATCGGTGTTGGTTCAGACGTTCGACCAAACGTGGAACCATTCTGTGGTGACTCTTCGTCCGTCGCGTTGGAGAAAGGGAAAGATGGTGGCATTAAAGTTAACGGTAAATTTGAAACGTCGCAGAAAGATGTCTACGCCATCGGGGACGTCTGTTCGTTCCCGGTTCGTTTGACCGGACCGAACGACCAGGAAGAACATTACAGAATGGAACACGTGAAACATGCCCGAGCATCTGCCGCACACTGCGCGCGAACTCTCATCGGTGAAAAAGACGTCCCGGATTACAAATACGAACCGTTCTTTTACTCCAGAGTGTTCGAGCAACCGAATTCGGACCGCCCAGTCTCGTGGCAATTCTACGGTTTTGGCGGCCACGCCGCCATGCAAACTGGAAAAGTCACCGCTATCGGCCCTATCGGCGACTTCAAACCGCAACTGGCCTCGTTTTGGATCGAAACGTCGACGAAAAAATGCATCGGATGCTTCCTCGAATCCGGCGGTTCCATCGAGACGCAAATCGCGAAAGACGTCGCGGAGAAAAATCCAGTCGTCGACGTCGACGCGTTGGCGAAGAGCGCGACGGTCGCGGAGGCCATGAGCGTTTGCGCCGAAGCTTTGAAAAACTAACGAGCGCGCAGTTTAGTCAAGTTTAATAAAATCTCGTCGTGTCACGCGTCATCTATAGCTTTATCGTAAAGAACATCAACAACAAACTAACTCTCCATCGCGACCGACGATGGTAAAAAAAGAACCAAAAAAGCTCAAAATTCATCTCTTCCTCTCTCTCTCAGTCTCTCTCTAATGTCTCTCTCTCGACGCGAGGATTTTTACATTTATTTTTTGGACGCAGAGAGAGAGACTGAGGGAGAGAGATATCGACGTGGCAGAGGAAGACCAGAGTCCTCACACTCTCTCTGCTTCTCTCCGCGCGCGCGCGTGTGTTTGTATCGCATCTCAGAGATAGCACGAAGAGAGCGGGAGCCAATCGAAAGGGCAGCAGCAACAACAGCAACAGAGCACCGATCATGTTCGCGGCGACGAGAGGCGCGGACGCGACGACGACGACGACGAGCTCTCTTTCCGGAGGAGGAAAGGTCTCAACTACTACCACTACTACGTGTCAACATCGATTCGTTTCGAGGAAAAGCTTTGCGACCAACGATCAAAATCGCGGAAGGAGAGGCGAAACGATGATGCGAGCGGAAACATCGTCGCGTTTTGCGGCCGCTCGCGCGGGTGGCGACTCTGGTGAAGAGCTTCGCGGGAAGACGACTTGGAAGAAGAAGAAGCGAAATTATCGCGGGTCTCGCATTATCGCATTATCCTCTGGCTCGAGTAAAGACAACGCCACGGTGACGTACGCGTTCGACGCGACTATGGACGAGAATAAAGATAATAACGAGAACGAAACAGAAATAGTAAAACCTAGATTTGGCATGGCTATAGATCCAGAAGTGTTACCTCGCAACGACGAGACGGATAAGTTAATCATGAAACTGTTTGTGCCGGCGGTGTTAAATTTCCTCATCATTCCGTTGGTCGGCATCGTCGATGTGTTTTGGGTGGGAAGAATGGGCGACGCGGTCGCGTTGGCAGCGCAAGGCGCCGCGAATCAAGTGTTTCAGTCGGCTTTTTGGATTATATCGTTCATTCCTTCCGTTGTGGCGCCTATGGTGGCGAGAGCTGCGGCGGGCGAAGATAAAGCCGAGTTGCAGAATAAAATCGGTGAAGGGATATTTTGCGCGTTTATGGTCGGTTTGTTCGGGATGATCGTGATGGGATGTTTGAGAAATCCTGCGTTAGGTTTGGTCGGTTTAGATCCAGTTTCACCGACCGGGATGCAAGCGGCACCGTATATCGGTATTCGAGCTCTGACGTTCATTCCGGCCATCGTCAGCACGGTTGGGTTTGCGGCGTTTCGAGGCACGTTGGACGTGACGACGCCGATGAAGATTACCTTGGCGTCTCAGTTAATGAATGTTATTTTAGATCCGTTATTTATTTTTGGTTTTGGGGTAATTAAAGCTTTAGGAGTGGCTGGTGCCGCGTTGGCGACGTCGATGAGTGAGTTAATCGCAGCTGGGTTGTACGTCGGAACTTTATTGAAACGAAATTTGGTGACAGTGAGGTCGATGTTGAAACCGCCGGATGCGAAAGCGATCGGTGCTTTACTCGTTGGCGGTGCTGGAGTGCAGTTGCGTTCGCTGGCGCAAAACATTACGTTTTTAGCCGTGACGAGAACGATTTTGACGATGGATAGCACTGGCACGGCTGCTGCGGCGCACACGGTTAGTTCGCAAGTATTTCAGCTCGGCGCGATTGCTATCTTAGCGTTATCGACGATTGCGACGATTTTGATTCCACAGCGAATGCACTCGAAAGAATTGGGCGGACCAGTAGCGGCGAAAGCCGTTGCAGATAGATTGTTAGCGTGGGGCGTTTTGATCGGCGTTCTCTTGTTCTTCATGCAATCGGCGGCGATTTTTGCCCTTCCGTTTTTTACGCCAATCAAAGACGTGCAGTCGTTTGCGGTTTTACCGACCTTGATTGGAGCTGCTTTACAGCCGTTAAATGGTATCGTGTTTGTCGCGGAAGGGTTGATGCAAGGTCATCAAGCATTTTTGCGTCTGGCGGGCGGTATGTTTGTGAGCACCGGAGTGATGTTGACTGCGTTGAAATTTGAAGGATCGACGTTACCGGGCGTGTGGATGTGCTTCGCTGCGTTTAATACGTGTCGACTTTTGTTCGCGTTGAGACATCACTTCGTAGATGGTCCGTTGGGATGGAAACACTTGGACGCAAACCAGATGAAATGGGAAGAGACGAATAAAGCGGCGTAAAAAAACTAAATATTGTCATCATTCTTAAATTAAATTTATATCAATACGTGTTGCTTTCATTCCTTTGCTATATAAATATATACATGAATATGTATTCTACACTGCTATTTATTCTTAGCGACGTCGATTACCACTTTCCACCTCGTTCCCAGTCGTAGCAGTCACCGGTAGCTTTGGTCGTAGACGATAACGCTTCGTCGATTTTACTTTTATCATCAGCGTCGAGCGTAAACTGGAACAACTTTTGATGATCTTCGACGTGAAAATCGTTACGCGCACCTAAAATGACCGCCAACACGCTTTCTTTTTCCAAAACCCATCGAGTAGCAACATTCGCGATGCTCTGATCGTGTTTTTTACCGATCGAATCGAGAACTCTCAACAATTTTTGGAGATTACCCCATCCGCCAAAGTTCCGAATCACCGACGAATACTTCCTCTTCGAGCCGGTGTCTAAAACGACATCTTTTACGTCCGCCTCTAAGAACTTCTTCGAAAGAAAACCGCCAGCCAACACGCCGTACGGTAACAGTTTCACCCCACTCGCCTTACAAAACTCATTCATCTTCAAATCCGGTCGTCGATCTAACAGCGAATACTGAATTTGGTTCGAAGAAATCTCCGCGCCTTTGTTAATCATGTCTTCCATTTTCTGGGTGTTAAAGTTCGTCAACGCGACGGAGCCAATCAGTCCTTTCGCCTTCAAATCGGTCAAATATAACGCGCAATCGATATACTGCGAACTTCCGTATTCGTTCCAATACATTTGCACCATATCAATCTTCTTCAACCCTCCTAAACGTTTACTCGGAATATCAAACGCGTTCTCCTTCACCCACTTCTCAGTCATCGCGACTTGTTCTCTCCCCACGCAACACAACTTCGTATGGACTCGACATTGTTCGCTGTTGCTTCGATTACGCTTCAAAAAGTCTCCAATAACTAACTCACTGTCCCCGTATCCGCACGCCGTCGGCCCGGTATCAAAGGTAGTTATCCCCGCGTTAACAAACGTCTCGAAGTCTTCCACCGCGCCTTTATCTTTCGACGTCCTATCATCTGCCGGATCGCCTTTGTGGCCACCGGACAACTGCCAACATCCTTTAATCACCGCTGACGGGTATTCTTCGGTAAATTTCAACGGCGTCTCGGTTCTTGGCACTCTTGGAAGAGAAGAAGAAGAAGAACCTTCTTCGCCCGCGAAAGCCACCATCCCGGGCAAAATCAACCCAGACGACGCAGTCGTCATCATCAGCGACGCCCCGGCGATTCGTTTCATCAAATCTCTCTTCGACAAAAGCGCGCGGTTCGTTTTTTCGGCGGCGGAATCGTCGTCCATCTCGCTTCCTACTCTCCCGGAAGAAGAAGAAGAAGAAGAAGAAGAAGAAGACGCGTTCGTCGTCATCGCGGACGATTTTCTGCTGCTCTTCCGCGCTGCTCCGAGGCGGCGGCGGCGACGACAAAAAACGTGCGAGCGGGTGGTGACATCGTCGCCGTCAAAAGTATCTCGAATGCTGCTGCTGCTGGTGGTGGTCGTGCCACCGGAGCGCACCGCGGAGAAGGAGAAGAACATCTCTCGTTCGCGCGTTTTGTGTTGTTGGGTGTCTTTTTTTTACCCACTTTCGCTACTTTTTTGTCGTGGAAAAAAAAGTGACTCGTGTAGTTTAGGGTTTAGAAAATTTTCTCTTCCCCCCAAAAACTCTCTCTCTGACTTCTCAGAAGAAAAATGAAAAGAGCGCGCACGTGATTATAAAAAGGATGGGTCTCTCGACGATAATAAAAAAAGTGCGCCGATTTGTCTTCCCTCTCTCTCTCTCTTTGAACGTTTTCGCGCGGACCAGGCGGTGGTTATTTTTTTCTCTCTTTCTTTCTCTCTCTCTCTCGCGCGCTCGCTCGCGGTGTGCCGTTTTGGAAAGTTCTCTCATTCTCTCTCTCTTCTCCGTTGACTTTTTGAAAATTTCCCCTACCACGCACTTTCGAGAGGGAGAGAAATCTTTTTGCGTGTTCTGACGATTGTTATCTCTCTCTCCCACTCACCATTCACTCTCTCCCCGCGGCGCAGGTGAAACGAAAAGAGCGCGAAATTCGCGTGTTGGTCGTCGGGTTGGATAACGCCGGGAAGACGACGATCGTGAAGAGAATAAACGGGGAAGACATCTCGAAAATTTCACCCACGCTCGGGTTCAACATTTCGAGTTTGCACCTGAACGAGTATCGATTGAACGTTTGGGACGTCGGAGGTCAGAAAACGTTGAGGACGTTTTGGAGGAACTATTTCGAGAAAACAGACGCGTTGGTTTGGGTGGTAGACTCCACGGATGTCGCGCGATTGCAGGACTGTAAAAATGAACTGGATGTGATATTGAAGGAGGAGAAACTCGTGGACGCGAGTTTGTTAGTGCTGGCGAACAAACAAGACGTGGAAGGGGCGATGAGCGGGAGGGAGATTGCCGAGGCTTTAGGTTTGATTAGCGTTGATAGTAGTAGTGGTAGTAGTAATAACGGTGGTGACGTATTGAGTGGGACGACGTCGAATAGTAGCAAACGACGATGGCGAGTGCAAAAATGTTCCGCGACGACCGGGGACGGGATTCTAGACGGCTTCGAGTTCATAACCGAGGACGTCGGGAGTCGCATGTTCACCTTAGATTAAAATCATAAATTGGTACAATAGATATAGTATACAATAGTTATATTTAAATCTTCATTCCTAATTTCTCCCGTATCCCCACGAACGCTTTCTTCAACACCTGCGCCGGCACTGGATTCACGCTTCGAAACAACGGCACCACCCTAGACTCTCCTCCTCCTCCTTCTTTCACGATCAACGCCAGGTAATAAAACGCATCCGTCGTCGTCACTGTTTCGTTTATGATCACATTCTCTATCTTTTCTATGTCGTAAAAACGGTCTCCACTGATATCCACCCCAAGATTCGGTACAACCCGCACCGTTTCGCTCTGTCGCTTTCGCAACAGATACGAAGAGAGAAGCCACATGAAGCTCAAATACAAAACAGTTACCGGTTTAAAGAACACCTCTTTCTGTCTCTCCAACGAAGCCGAAGTGTTCACTAAACCAACCGCAACGGCCATCACGATCAGCGCGCAAGACACGAACACTTCTATTTTGCTCTTTTTGAGAAAGACTTGCACCGATATCGACTCGTCCGTGAACTGCTTTTGCTCCAAGACGTGGTCGCGGACTCTGAAATTGGACGAGGAAACCGTCGCTTGAATCGATTTCGGGCTTCGCTCTCGCTTGACCGAACGCCATCCTCCTCCTTTTTTGCGATGATGACTGGACATTTTTTCTGCGTTCGACTGCGTGTGCTTCTTGTCGTCGTCGTTGTTTCTGTTGTTACTCGTGCTGGTCGTGTCTCGGTCTTTCTCGTGTATTCATCCGAGTGTTTGTTGATGTTATTGTTGTTTTGTTGTGCGTGTTGGTTTTGTGAGGTCAAATTCATGCCTGTTTAGGTATTCGCTTGCGGTGAAATCTTTCGCTTTACTGTTAAATGTCAGAATGTGCGCTGCTGTATCTTAATTTAAATATATCTATTCTCTCCATCTCTCTCTCTCTATACGTATGGTTACTCTGCTACATGCGTTTCATTTATCGGAATGAAAAACACTCTCGCCACGTTCGAGCCACTCGTCGCGAGTGACGACGATGCCCGCGCTTGACGACGACAGAGCATTCAAACCTTTCCACGCGTCAAAAATACCGTCTTCACTTCCGTTTTTACTCAACATCACCGTTGGTGCCATGTCCGGGTAAGAATTCGATATCACGTAATCTTGTAAACGGGTCTGCAATCCAGGAAGGCGCGAAAGTCCGCCGGTTAAAACGATCGAAGCGTCTTTGCCTTTCTCGCGCAAGATTTCGTGTTCCACGTCTTTACCGCATCTTTTGAAGGCTTCTTTTAAAGCGTCTTGTATGCCGCCTTGCGGGATGATGAACTCATCCACGATGGCAGCTAAGCCTCCGCGGACGTCTTTAACTTGTCGGACAATACCTTTAGATGCTAAAATTTCTGGATGGAACAATGATTCTGTCGCACGAATACGTTCGGCTCTTACTTTCAATCTACGAGCTTCCATGCCAGACAATTTTCGGATTTCATATTGCGGGTCCACGGCTAGAACCTCGGCTCTCGCTTTTTCGTACACCGATTCGCACGCGGATACTTTCTCCGCTCCCGGATCTTTTATTTCGCCGTCGATGGCTTTATCCGCACCCCGCGCCATTTGTGAATACATGGACCAATCGTCTTCGCCGTCGCCGAACCCGCCGTCGCTTTGTTTTTCTTCAGCCTCTACTTCGTCTAACGTTTCTTTATTACCAGCGTGCATTGCTATCAACCTGGCGCGTTTTCTCGCCGCGGTAGTTTGGCGTCTGACACCTCTTCTACCACCACCTCCTCGTTCACGTTCCTCGTTCGCTTCCTCCTCCGTGACGCCTCGAACTTCTAAACTTCGTGCGTAACGCGCATCCTTCAAATTCTTCTCCGCAGTCTCCAGCGCTTTCAATAAACCTTCATAAAATGCTTTCGGATCTTTTTCTATGGCTGCAAATTCTCTCGCGTACTTCTCTGCGCTATTTTGAATCGTTTCTTCTTTCGCGAACCGTTTCACCATGGCTATTTTTTTATCAAAATTGTGTTTAACTTTTGCGACGATGTCTTTCAAATCCAACTCTTTGATGCCGTATTGGGGCGTGAACTGTAACACTTTCGTTTTCTCGTACTCTTTCCCGTTCAAAACGCAATCTCTCCACGCTTTCGTCTCTTCGTCGTAATTTGTCGATACGAATGCCATCTCTCGAAACAGCTGCCCTTGCAACGCCATCGTCGCGCGACCGCTCCCGATCTTCCCAGTCTCTACGAACATTTGGTTCAAAAAATTCGCCTTATGCACGCTCTCCGCGCGTTGCGAATCCAACGCCATCTTTCCAAAACAATCTATTAACTTTTCACCGCCAACATCAACCCTCGTCGCGCCTTGCATTTGCGGTTTACCGTTCAAGAAAGGCAGGATTGAACAGTTCGAATGACCTAAATTAATTACCGCTCCGGAACCAATCTTCTCCAGCGCGCCAACCGATTCGCACTCGCTCACTGACTGATACTCCTTAAACCCGATCTTTTCCAACACAATCTCGCACGCGTCTGCTCTCAGCCGCACGGGGTTACCCAACGGTTCCGTCGCGACCATTCTTCGTTCTCTCACAAACTCTCCTCCTCCTTCTCCCTTTGCCGTCGTTAAGCGCGAGTCTCGACAACATCTCGCGACCACCGCCTCGAACAGCTCCTGGTCGCAAAATAAACCGTTATCTTTCGCACTCACGGTCGCGCTCGTTCTCCCGCACTCAAATCGACCTAATTCCGACGTCTTATTGTTTTCTTCGGACATTTGATAGATTGGATTATACTCTCCCGCGAAGACGCCTTTTGTTTTTTCTCCTTTTTTCGCGCTCAAATCTTTAGGTAAATAGTACCCGCGCGTGGTCACCGACCGAAAGAACAGAGACGGTTCGTTCGCTTCGAGAGAAGAAGAAGAGGAAGAGGATGAAGAAGCGAACCCAGACCGAGCGTGGAACCCGCCCACGTCGACTAAAAACGCATCCGACGCCGACGAAGCTCCAAAAGCTTTCTTCTGTTTCTCATCTTCGGTTCTGAATTTATTCGAATCTAAAAACGGTTCCAAATAGACGAACGGGAGTGGCTGTTTTTGCCGCTCCTGTTCCGGCTCCATGTCGATGACCGTCGTCGTCGTCTCCGCGCTTTAAAATCTCTCTCGGTTCCTTTTTATGCGTGACTCTCTCTCTGTTTCTCTCTGCGTCCGCCTTTTCTTTTTGGGGATTTGTAAAGAGTTAAATTGGAAAAAGTTTTCGTCATTTTCTTTCAACACACGCGCGCTCTTTTGAGTGAGACTTTTGACTTTAAAAACGCGCACTTCTTTCGCGAAGAAAGACGCGCTTGGGCACACGAACGCGCACACACGAACGCGACCGCGACCGCGCGGAGAGAGAGAGAGAGAAGGAACGAAAAACGAGGGAAGATCGATTGAAAAGAAGAAGTGTATATATATTATTCTCTGATGTCAGATTCATCCGACGACCGTCACAAAGCGGCACTGAATGCGAAACAAAGAGGCATCGACCACTACGTCGCCGCGCGATACCAGGAAGCCGAGCAAGCTTTCACGGAAGCCATATCTATAGCCGCAAAAAATGATCCATCTTTACACTTGTATCATTCCAATCGATGCGCGGCGAGGATGAATTTGGAGAAGATTCAAGAAGCTCTGGTGGACGCTAAACGAACTACCGAATTGAAGCGAGATTTCGCGAAAGGATGGTCGCGGTTGGGGCAATGTTTACACCGACTGGCGGGAAGCGGAGGAGATTTAAAGAAGTTGGAGGATGCGAAGAGAGCATTGGAGACGTGTTTATCGTTGCAGAGCGATAACGAGGAGGCGAAGAGGACGTTGCGCGTGGTCGAGGAAAAGCTGACGCGAGAGAAGGAGAGGCGAAGAGAAGAGAGAGGTGGAGGAGGAGGAGGGAATAGAAGTAATAACAGTAGCGGCGGTGGTCCTGGTATCCTATCTCGTGTCGGAGATTTCTTAGACGCGGTCAGGTATCAGTACTCGTACGGGTTGTCGGAGAATGGAAGAATAGCGGTGAACTGCGTCATTGCGGCGTTTTTGTTTTTCATTCTGCGCCGGTGGATCGGCTTAGGCGCCAGGCGCATGGGTAATTACACGTACGGGAATCGATTCGATCACGATTACGGAGATTACATCGACGATAACACGTTCACGTTTGGGACATTTATCTCGTGGATGGTTTTGTACATCGCGTATAAAAACGGTGCATCTCCGTTTACTTTGTACATGTTGGCGAACAATCTCGGTTTGATTGGCAACGGCCGGAGAAGAGGAGGGTACGGAGGATACGGTCGTGGATACGGAGGGTACGGAGGGTACGGTGGATACGGTGGATACGGCCGGCGCAGAGGCATGTTCTATTAATACTACTGTTACTTCTATCGTCTCATCCGCGGTTCTTTCCCCGGCGGTGGGATTTTCTTTCATCGTCCTTTCTTCTTCTTCCTCCGACTTCGATGTAACTTCTCTTCGCACACGGGACAAACGACCACCTTTACCAGCGCGTTCTTTACTTCTCCTCTTTCTTTATATCGAAAATTCAATTCAAACGTCCCTAAATTTTTCCGTTCGGAACAACTCTTCTCGCCGCAAATATCCACGCCTTTGCCTCTCGCGACTTCTTTCTCCGTTCTCCAACGTAAACCGACGCCTTCGTCGCACCGGGATAAATCCGGTATCGCGTACTCTTTGAACAGTTTCTCTTCGTATTTCATGGCGACCCGTTCGCCTTCGTTTAATAACATCGCTTCTTCTTCCTCGTTTTTTCTTCCACCACCTCCTCTTCCTCCCGTTTTAACGAACTTCTCCTCCTCTTCCTCCTCCTCTCGCAAAAACCTGTGATGTTTCTTCAACTCGTCCAAATCCGTCGTCGCGCCTCCCGCTCGGCTTCTCTCCGCTCTGTGCAACAGCGCGTCCAGACCTTCTCTCCTCACTTCCTCTCTCGTTTTCAAATAACGCGCCTCTTCTTCTTCTTCATTCTTCTTCTTCTTCTTCAGTCGACGCAAAATCTCTTCCCTCTCGGCTTCTCTCACGTCCACGAAAGTGCTCTTACTTTTACGGGAAGAAGAATACGAATACGAATAAGGATCTCTCATCTTTTTTTTTTCGTGCCTTCTACCCAAAAAGAACGCGGATACGTGTATCTGTACACGCACACGCACACAGAGAGAGAGAGAGTCGTATCTCGTGTTTTTGTAACAAACTTTTCCTCTCTCCGCTTTATTTTTTTTGAAAAGCGAGAAGTTTTGTTGTTTTTCCCTATCACTCAAGAAAAGCAGCAAAAAATTTTTTTTGTGTGTTTTTTTGGGGCTGAGATTACGTCACGCAGCAGCACACGAAACGTCGCTCAAAACACCACATTATTCCCTCGCTTCAAACACACGCGTACGCGCGCAAAGAAAGAGAGACTCGTTCGTTGTCGTCGTCGTCGCGTGAAAAAACTACTGCGCCACCACCGTAATGATAGAGGTACCGACGATCATCGGCCTCGGCCTCGGGTTCGACGGCACCGCGAACTGGGTGAACAAATACATCGTTGACCCGTATCTCTTGGGGGTGAAATCGGAAGATTTCGACCCGTCCACGCACGGGTTGCTTCGAAAGTTTCTCGTCATCTGGGGGTTTCTTTTGGTGATGACGTACGCGTTTTATTTCACGTTTTGCCCGTTGACGTATTATTTCCTGTTTAAACGGAAAGATAAGAAGACTGGGGATAATAAAGCCAATTGGTTCCAACGGGAAGGGAAAGACCAGGTGAAGAACGAGATCAAGACGAGTTTGTGGTCCATAGCGGTGATGACGGCGATGACGGCGCCGTTTGAATTGTTAGTCGAGAGTGGGAAGACGAAGATTTACTGGGACTTGAACGAACACGGCGGGAAGTTGTACGCGTTTGTGATCGCGCCGATATTGTTCATCGCGTTTTCGGATACGTGCATTTATTGGATACATCGAGGATTGCACCATAAGATGTTGTATAAACCGTTGCATAAGTTGCATCACAGGTATAAAGAAACGACTCCGTTTAGCGCGTACGCGTTTCATCCGATCGATGGGTGGTTGCAAGGGTGCCCTTACCACATCTTTGTGTTTTTGTTCCCGATGCACCACGTGGCGTATTTTATTTCTTTAGCGTGCGTCGGTTTGTGGACGATTAACATTCACGATCGCGTGACGTGGAATTTACCGTTTGTGAACGGAGCTGCGCATCATACCGTCCACCACACGGGATTTAATTATAATTACGGGCAATATTTGGTGTTTTGGGACAAGTTAGGTGGGAGTTATAGGGATCCGTTTGTCACGGCGCCTTATAATGGGACTCCGCTCGATAAAGAGAAGAGATTCAAGACGAGTTGAGCGATATATACATTAGTTTAAAACTACCGATTAGAAAATTGAATACGACAATAATACACACGCGATTATATTTATTCACTCTCTTACTCTTTCTCTCTTTATAGTTATTATTACAAAACGGAAAACGTATAATCTATCTTCTCGTTGTTCAACAACTTCCGTTGCGGTTTGCCTCTCGCGCAATAAATATTCGCGAATGCGCGCGTACAACTTTTCTTCTCTTCCTCTTGCAACAACGTCTTGTCCATATCCATCCTTCCATTCTCGCCTGCCAAACACTTACTTACTCTCACTTACTCTCTCTTTCTCGCTAATATATATATATTAATTGTACTCTTATTATATAATTTTGATCGCGCCCTTTCTCTCTCTCTCTCTCTACTCTTCCTCGCGCTTTCCCCTCCTCTTTCTTATATACAGTAGTTCCAACAACTTATAAATACTTCTCGATAGTCCCAGTCAAAGTACTCTTCGGCACCGCACCAATCACCGTATCCATCTTCTTCCCGTCCTTAAAAATCATCACCGTCGGAATCGATCGAATCCCATACTCCGTCGCGATCGAAGGCGACTCGTCCGTGTTCAATTTCACCGCTTTCAACTTTCCAGCGTATTCCTCCGCCAACTGATCGATCAAAGGCGCTATCATTCGGCACGGGCCACACCACGGCGCCCAGAAATCAACCAACACCGGGACGTCCGACTTCAACACGTCTTGCTCGAACGTTTGGTCGTTCACGACGGATGTCACACCTGTTATCGAGAGGATTTTAAAGAGTTTGAGAGAGAGAAGATACGCGCCGCGCGTGAGTGATTGGATTCCTCCTCCTTTGTTTTTTTTCCCCAACGAACCGTATCCAAAAAACAGACCAAACGCGCGATACGAGGAAACCCACGTCTGACGAAGCAAAATTTTTCCTAACGAAATTTTTACGCGAGCGCGCTCTTAAGTGTCGTAAACCGGTCGTAAACCGACCAGATCTGCGTCGGTGCGATCGAAAAGAAACAAAATCCAACGAAATGCGTACCCGAAGTGCTCGTTTCTTCAGCTTTGACGACTAATTGTTGTCCGCGTCGTCTGGAGACGGACTTGGACGACCGTGCGATTTTCGCGGTACTACTTTTCGCGATGGCGCAGGATTGGGTAAGCGTGAAACTCATTTTATACGCGTGTGTATATGTATATATCTTGAAAACGTTGCGAAGTGCGATTTAACTTTCAAAGGTTAAATTCGTGCGTTGCGTTTTACTTTCTCTTTGCAAATTCAAAATTCGAACGTGTGCGTGCGCTTTTGCGTTCGTGCGAGATATATGTGTGCGCGTGCGTAAATATAATGCAGCACAGAGAGAGAGCTTTCTTTCCTTTTGTTTTTTTGAGCCTTTTTTCTTTCTTCTCTTGGCCTCGTTCGTTCGTTGGAGAAATCTCTTCTCTCTCGTCGTAGAAAAACAAAAAAAAACAAAAAGATGTGAAAAAAAGCAGAAAAAAAAAGAAAAGAACAGAGAAAAGAACGAACTCGCGTTTGCGCAAAAAAAGGCACACGCAAACGCACGACGATGATGATGACAGAGAACAACAACAACGAGGATAACGAGGATAAAAATAAAGACAAAGAGGGGGTTGATTTACTGGGAGAAATCGCGGTTTCCGCAAACAATCAAGGAAAATGCATCCCGAGAAAGCGAGATTACCGACAGCGCGCGCACTGTAACCCTTTGTCGAACGGGAGGTGGGAAGATTTACCGACGGCGCCGGAACTGTTTCGGGAAGACGCGCACTACGAGCGAGCGTTTTTAGATGCGTTGAAAAAGGAATGCGGAGGAGGAGAAAAAGAGGCGAAGATAACGTTCGCGGATATCGGGTGCGGGTTTGGTGGGTTGTTGGTGCGGTTGAGCCCGCTGTTTCCGAAAGAGTTGATTATTGGGATGGAAATTCGGGCGCAAGTGTCCGACTACGTTCGCGAACGGTCTTTGGCGCTCAGGAAGGAACATCCGGGCGAGTATCAGAACATTTCCGGATTGAGAACAAACTCGATGAAGTTTTTACCGAACTATTTCGAGAGAGGCCAGCTGAAGAAATTGTTCTTCTTGTTCCCGGATCCGCACTTTAAGCGATCCAAGCGACGCAGACGGATAATACAAACGGCGCTCATCGCCGAGTACGCGTTTTGTTTACGCGAGGGAGGGATTTTGTACACCCAAACGGACGTGGAAGACGTCGGGGATTGGATGAAGGAGAAATTAGACATGCATCCGTTGTTTCGGCCGATGACGGAGGAGGAGTTGAACTCGGACGTGTGCGTGGAATTGTTGAGACGGGGAACGCCGACGGAGGAAGGACAAAAGGTAAAACGCAACAGCGGTTCCACGTGGTTGCACTGCTACGTCAGAGTAAACGGAAATCCAAGATATTAGACGAAAAAGAAGAATAAGAACGCGAAGAAAAAGATATTACTGTGCGTTTTTTAAATAACGAATGTTATAAAGTTTGTAATAGTAGTAGATGCGTAGGAGCTTTTGTACGATAATACGCGTATTTTAGAATGCGCGTCTCGAACTCAGTCTCTCGTGTTTCGAAGCGTTTCTCTCGCGGTACGTCCCGTCGGTTGTTAGTACTACGATATCGTTATTCTTTTTGTTACAAATTCTTCTAAAGCTATCTAAAGTTTTGCTAATTTGACGACGTTACGATGCGTTCTTTCCTCTCTCTCTCTCTCTCTGCCGAACGAACGCTCGACTCTCAACTTTTCTCTCACTTTTCGCCGCCTCCACTCTGTTCCATTATCTTCTTCATCTCTCTATCGTACTCAAATCGTCTGTAGAGCTGATACAACCCAGTCACCGCCATCGCCGCGTTCACCGCCATCAAGTTATAATTCTTCGGCGTGATATCCATGGAATATTTCATCCAAATCAACCCGGTGAGCGCGACCGCGCTTTGCTGAGGCACCGAGAGTAACTCCGGCGGTCTTTGGAAATCTTTCACGTTGGCGATGGTTATCGCCCACTTCATGGTTGGCGCCCAAAAGAAGATGGTTTTAGGCCCAGCCGGGTGGTTGAGGAACGCGCGAAACGAGGAAGTCGTCGCCATTCTTTTCGTTATTGGTAGCGTTTGTGCGTGTCTTTCTTTCTTTCTTTCGAAAAGCGTGAGTGGTAGTAGGCGGGAAAAAAATGAGGATAAAGAGAGAAGAGCGTTTCCAAAGTGCGTGTGTGACTTATTTTGGTGTGCTTCGCGCGAGACGCGCGAGCGTCTATATAGTCACTATCACGAATTATTAATATATATATATATATATATACATACATACATGCATACAGGTGTTTCAACAACGAGCGTCTAAAAGGTCCGCTTCGTTCCGTCGAGAGCGCTTTTCCTCGAAGAAGCGGCTTTCTTCTCTTCTAAGACTGCAAATCGCACTCCTCGCATTCCTCGTCTTCCTCGTCTCTGGAGTCGTCCACGCTCCTCCCGTCTAAGTCGATACCACCTTCGCCTTCCTCGGCGAACGATACCGAATTCATCATGTGTTCTCTCAATAAACTCAAGTTCTCTCGGTTCATCTTCACGCCGCAGTCTAAACCGCCCGTTTCCGCGAAGCGTTTTATCCATCTCTGAAGCAAATCCTCCCTCTGTTTAATCAATCGTTCCGCGTGATCTCTTCGGCCTTCCGCGAATAGCGCTCGTATAAATTTCTGCCCGTCGTTTTTATAATTTTCAGAGGCAAAGTTGTACAACCACTTATACTCGCCTTTCCCGGGACTCAGGTCCGTCTCTTGCATCTGCGCCAACGACGATTTCAACGCTTTAAAGGTGAAATAGTTGACGAGTAAATTGTCGACGTCTCCGAAACTATCGCCGTAGTTGCCACCCAAATCGCCGTTTCGCACGATCAGCGCGCCTCTTCTGTCTCTCTTTTGTTTCTCATTCCGCGCTCTCGCGTTCGCGAAAAGTCTTCTCGTTCTTCTTTTACCGCACAAAGCCTCCTCGGTAGTTACGTGTCCACCTGTCGTCCGGGAAGAAAATGGGATTTTTTGAATGCAGGAGGAAGACGAGGAGGACGGACACATCGCGGCGGCTCGCGTTTGAACGATCGGCGAACAGCACGAAAACGCGCGGAACATCTCTGACTTTCTTCTTCTTCCTCTCAACGAACCAAAGCGAGGAGGTTTTGGGCGGTTCACGCGCGCGCACTTTTTTGTGCAGTAGAAGAAAAAGAGGGCAAAAAAGAAAAGATATGGCACGAAGAGAGAAAACTCGTGGCTCTGAATGAAACGAGGCGAATACGGGCCCCGAAAGCGCGCGAAACGCACATAAAACGAGCAATGACGACGAAATAATAACATTAAAAAGATTTATTCATCTGATGAAGCGGTGGATGGAGCAGGCGCAGCGGGTGCCGGGGCAGATTTCAACGCCGGCTTGTCGCTCGCCGGCATGCGTCTGGACTG